>Ga0183096_1000001_pt2 | contig 189549 bp, 163 predicted proteins | sample Biomet5_FD_127791 | JGI IMG/M metagenome (GOLD analysis project Ga0183096, IMG submission 127791) | Microbial communities from bioreactor (seeded with sewage sludge) at LBNL, California, USA - Biofuel metagenome 5 (version 2) (version 3) | ecosystem: Engineered > Bioreactor > Anaerobic >...
GTATTTCTGAGTCTTATGATAATTCCGATACCTACGGCATTTATAAATTTACCGGTAAAGAACGTGACAAAGAATCAGATTATGATTATTTTGCCTGTCCGTCCTTTGGCGGAGCGCACGTTATTATAATGCAGACCTTGGCAGATGGCATAGTGTGGACCCATTAGCGGATAAATATCCGGGATTGAGCCCGTATAATTATTGTTTGAATAGTCCTCTTAAATTTATTGATCCAAAAGGACTTGACATTTGGGAAAAAATAAAGAACCTAGTATCTGGTCAAGGCTTTAGAGATGATAATATACAAGAAAACTATCAACAAAAAGATTGGAAAAATTTAACTCCACAATTAGCTAAAGAACAAGGTGTAAATAAAGATGTGAATGTATCTTATGATGAATCTGATGAAAAACCACATCATTACTCTTATTTACAAAGTGATGGAAAAACGAAAGCCATAGTAATGACAAAAGGTGGATATGAAAAGCTTGATGAAAGTAATATAGAAAATATGAGAAGTTCTATGGATCATGAAAAAACGCATACACAAAGTCCTCCAACTAAGTTTGATGAAATTAACGATCCTGTAAAAGTAGCAAAGTGGGAATTGGAAGTGATAGGCAAACAGAAAGAAGATCCTACTTACCAAAAAACATCATCTTCTTACAAACAGAAAGTTGAAATATATGAAGAGTATAATAAATCTATTATTAGATCACAAATATTTAAATAACATTATTCTATTACTATTATTATCTGGTATATCTCTTAATTGTAATAACAAGAATAAAGAATATTATGTTAATGATAACAATATAGGTGCATCTATTGAAGTATATAAATTAAATGATCAATATAAAGCTGTTTTGTATCTGAAAAATTTATCAAGGGAAACTAAATATATAATATTATTAGGAAAAGTCAAAGATTCAATTTCTGCAGTTAATAGCGATGTATTTTTTGAAATCATTCAAAATTCACATCACACTTTTAGCCAATTAATAAAATTTAAAAATATTGTTGTTTCGGAAATGTATCCAATAAAATATGAATTGGGAAATAATAATTCGGTTGCAATTAGTCTTTCTTATATAGGAAGTTTTAGATCTGATTTCAATCTAAACAAAAGCGAATATAAAATAAGAGCTATAGTAATACCATCTAGAACTAACATTGAATTATATAATATTCAAAATAAGAATGCATATACTACAAAAAATATAATTACTGATACAATTAAAACTCAATTTTTAACAATTAAAGAATTCTAATCAAGTTATAAGAATATCAATAATAAGATGGTAAAGTAAATGGTTCTTAAAGCTAAGGAAGTTTATACTCTGTGTCTCAGTTCCTGACATACATGATCCATTATTTGATAGATCATGATAGACAAAAAAAGAGACTGTAAAATATTTTGTGTAAATGGTTTTTAAGATCAAAGAATATTTATTAATCTGTCACTAAAAATAATAGAAAAATGAGAAAGAACAATGCCCCAGTTCCTAACAAGCATAGTCCATTATCTTGACAGATCACAATAGGCAGGAAAAAGCATTTTCTTTAATACATCATCATTAAGGAAGATGCTTTTTACATTTTATGTGCACAAGTGTCTTAAAAATAAGCCTGTTTTTATCTCTTTCCCTGGCCGTCATGGTCAAACCATGACAGAAGCTAAGACTGGAATTAAACGTAATACTATCAATAAAACGGTAATGCTCCAATACCAGCTTGCTGGCAGCATCTCTACTTCTAATAATAATTCCGATACCTACGGCATTTATAAATTTACAGGAAAAGAACGTGACAAAGAATCAGATTATGATTATTTTGCCTGTCCGTCCTTTGGCGGAGCGCCCGGTATTATGACAGTGACCTTGGCAGGTGGCATAGTGTGGACCCGATGGCGGAAAAATATCCGGGATGGAGTCCATATAATTATTGTTTTAATAGTCCACTCCTTTTTATTGATTCTAATGGAATGGAAGGGGGTATCTTGGATTATCTTGCTAATGCATTTAATAGCATAAAAAGTGTTTTCACGGGATTTAATCCCGATGATTATAATACAATGAAAGTAAGTCTACCCGAGATAACTGTTACTGCCAAAAAGCCAGATAAAATAGATGAAGCTGCGGTTGCGCAGTTAGCTGAAATGAATATGCAATGTGCTACGCCATTTGATGTGCTTATCGATGCAACCACGGCTGGATTAAAAGGGGTTGAACATTTAACCAATTAGGATATCCCTGATTGGGCAGAAGATATAATAATTGCAGGTGCTGTTCCAAGTGCAGATATACCTGGTTTACAGGTTATAAAAAGATTTAATCCCAATCAAGATGCTCTAATATAACTTTCAAAAATGGGAAGAAAAACTGGTGTTAGCACTAAAGAAGCAAATACGTTACTAGAATGGGCAACTGAATATGGTATCAGTCCTGCGCAAAATCACATAAATACTGATCACTGGATTGGAGTACCACATATAAGAATCGGTCCAGTGAATCATATTCCTGTAGTAAAATAAAATATAATGAATAATAAACAAAAATATGGTTATTTGGTTATCAGGAGATTTAAACCTGGGGAAACTGGAACATTCCCAATAAGAGTAGTAACTTCAAACTTTATAGAACCTTCTGAAGTTCAATTACATTATAAAGGAATTGAAGGTGAGCATTGGCCTGATAATACTAATATTCAGTACAAAAATGATTTGTTGGAACTGTCATATAAAAAAACATTTAATATTTATAGAAATACGATTAAGTTCAATAAAAAAGAATTATATGATTTGATTTTTGTAAAATTAGATGCAGATGAAAAAATTCCAATTTATCCAATAAAAGGTTTTGTGTTTTATGGATTTGATTATGGAATATATACCTCTGCATGGAATGTTTATTCTGTTATAATTAATGAAGTATTATATGGTAAATATGAGGAATTAAGGAAATTTTCAAATTATTTAAATGATAATTTGTTATTTCCGAATATGAATATTCTTATAGATATAATTGAAACCAGAAAAAAGCTGCTTACACACGGTGCAGATCTTGAAAATTCTAATGATATTGAGGATCAGCCAAGGATAATTGGAATTTATGGTTATGATGGAGAATTATAGGCTGTTTTATATATAAATGAATTAGAAAGAGCAATACCTTGGTATTCCAGCAGGCATAGGCAACTTTATTGACAGATCGCGATAGGGAGGAAAAAACATTTCCTGATATTTATAGAACGATCGCTTTGCGTAGATGTTAGACTGGTAAAACTAAAATCACTCCTCATCCCTCAGAAACGCCTTTATATCAAAAGTGGATTCCTGGGGAGGTAAGGCATAACGGCTGTTATAGCTGGCAAGTTTTGTATAAAGGTCCTGCTTATTCATACAGTATACGCCAAACACTTGATGAAAGAGGCGAAGTTGTAAGTGCGCAAAATTATTACGCATTTGGCAGCATTTCAGAATCTTATGATAATTCCGATACATACGGCATTTATAAATACACCGGTAAAGAACGTGACAAAGAGTCAGATTATGATTATTTTACCTGTCCGTCCTTTGGCGGAGCGCAAGGTATTATGATAGTGACCTTGGCAGATGGCATAGTGTAGATCCAATGGCGAATAAGTATCCGGGTTGGAGCCCGTATAATTATTGCACTAGTAATCCTCTAATAATTATTGATCCTAATGGTCTAGACTGGTTTTATTATCAAAATAAAGATGAAAAGGAAGCTCAATGGCATTGGCAGGAAGGTTCTACAGCAACTTACATTGACGCAGATGGAAATGAACAAACAACTAATCTAGGTTTTGAGTATCTAATCAAGTTTACAATTATGGAAGAAAAAGGTGGACATGTAACAGGCAAGCTAGAGATGTGGCATCAGAATAATAAGTTTGATTTTATTAATAATGAAACAAATGAAAGAACGGATTATTTAAATGCCTTTGCTGGGGATTCAAAAAATGAACATCTGAAATTAGGCAATTGGTATGTTGATACATCAGTTAGGCCAAAATTATCTATAACTAAGGACGGACATTTAGCCCACATTGATAAAGGTATTCAATTATGGGAAAATGAAGAAGTAACGGTGGGAAATCGAACAATATCAACCCCGGGTTGGGGATCAGGGCGCATGAAAAGGAATTACGGGCTTGATGGTACAGGAGGTGGGTATTACTGTCATGATAATGCGCGTGAAACAGATTATACCTTGGGCTGTTTAGCTACTCATTCAGAGGTTATCGTCAAGTATTTTTATAACAATAGTTGGAGAGGGATTGTTCCTATTTGGGTAGGAAAATGAATAATTATTTTTTATTATTTCTTATTAGCATTTGTATTTCTGAATTGAACAATACCTGGTGGGTATTATCTGATTCAGAAACAAATAATTTATCAGCGCAGGAAAAAGTTTCATCCTGTATATTACATTTTTGTAAGGATGGAACTTTAAAAAAATATAAAGGGGTATTCTACTATAATAACGATACAGTATGCGTAGATAAAAATACTTGTCACAATGGGTTTTGGGAATTAAATGGTGACACTTTGACAATGAAATATCATGGTATAATATTGATTGATACGAGTAATCCCACAGATAGTTTATTTAAGAATTCATACCGTTATATTTATTATCTATTCAAGAATAATAAAATAGAGTTGATAGACGATGATAAACACGATTATTATAAGGAAATATATATCCCTTTGACATCTGCAATTAAGATAAACTGTAAAATAAAATGAAATAGAACTATGAGTTTTTCTGGCCGTCATGGTCAAACCATGACGGAAGCTAAGATTATAATAAAATGTAATACTATCAATAAAACGGTAATACTCTAATGCTAGCGAGACTGTAAATATTTTTGTGTAAATGGTTTTTAAATTAAAGAATATATTTTAATCTGTCTCTTAAAATAATTAAAAATGAGAAAGTATAATGCCTCTGTTTCTAGCAGGCAGAGTCCATTTTTTAAACAGATAAAAAAATCAAAAAAAGCATTCTATTTAATGGAGACTGTAAACTATTTTGTGTAAATGGTGTTTAGATAAAAGAACATTTTAAATCTGTCACTCAAAATAATCGATAAATAAGAAAGGACTTTTCTCTATTCCCCATCCTTCAGAAACGCCTTTATATCAAAAGTAGGAGGTAAGGCATGGCGGCTCTTATAGCTGGAGAGTTTTGTATAAAGGTCCTGCTTATTCATACAGTATACGCCAAACACTTGATGAAAAAGGCGAAGTTGTAAGTGCGCAAAATTATTACGCATTTGGCAGCATTTCTGAATCATTTGATAATTCTGATACCTACGGCATTTATAAATACACAGGAAAAGAACGTGACAAAGAATCAGATTATGATTATTTTGCCTGTCCGTCCTTTGGCGGAGCGCACGTTATTATGATGCAGACCTTGGCAGGTGGCATAGTGTAGATCCATTGGCGGATGCTGAACTTAGTCCATATAATTATTGTGTTAATAATCCAATAATCAATACTGATCCGGATGGAAGGAAATGGGTTGTAATAAATGATCCCGAGCACCCAGGAAAAACTATTACAGTATGGCAGTATGATGAAGAAATAGTTGTTCTTGGTAAGAGAATACCAAAAGTTGAATATGCCTCAGGTGTCATTATTCTTGGTGGTGAAGTAGCTTCGGCAGATGGACCTTTACCATTTGGCAAGGCAATAGGAATTTCAATCATTAGTGCATACACTTTGTACTATTTGTATGAAAAAATGAATGAACCTGATATTAGCCACGTTTGTCCAACTGATGGATCAGAAGGAGAAATTAAAGATGCAGATGTGGATGGAGTTATTCAGGAAGTTATTGACGAATCAACACCTGAAAAAAGAAGTTCAGTTCAACAAAATGGTAAAGAAGGTGGTATAGCAAAGGCAGAGGATGACTTTAATAAAATAGTAAGAGTTGCAGGCACTCCAGTTGAAGTAAAGACGAATGGAACGAGAGTTTCGGAAGTAAAACCAGGTTTAACAATTGAAATTCACGGACGCAGTTCAGAGGGCGTCCCGACATTAGGTTTTAGATTTCCTCCTGGTAGGAAAAATCTTAAAATAAGATATCGTTAAGGGATAAAATTATGGAAAAAATTCTTGAAAGAGATAGAAGAAATGAGTTATATAAATTGAGAGATGAAATATTTGAACCTCCTTACAAAATAAAAAAAGGATGGTATATTAAAGAAGACTGGGTAGCTGTTCCTTTTGAAACTTTAGGCGAGTTTATTATAGAAAAAACGGAATTGCTGTCGCAAAAATTGAAGAAATATGGCCTTAATGAATTCCTTGCAATAGAAGCTGAAGGTTTTGTTTCAGATGACTTTGGGGTATATAAAATAAATAATACAATTGAAGATTATAAAAAAATCTGGGGATATTCAGGACTATTTTTTGTAATTATTCCTCCTAATGTTGATTTTATTTTACTTAACAGTGCTGATGATTTTAGTGTTCTGGCAGGGCCCAGGCATTTTGTTGAAGATATATTTGATAATAGTATTGAATCTATACGAAAAGAGTTTATAGAATATATAACTTATCTTTGCAGTGATAATCCTAAATATTTTGAATTTCAAAATAACGTAGCTAAGTATTATGAGGAATTTAATACTTAATTTTATAAATAGTCATCAAGAAGACTCTAAACTATTATGCTTAAATGGTTTCTAGATTAAACAATTTATTTTACTCAGTCACTAAAATAACTGATAATAAGAAAGAACTAGGCCCTATTCCCCATCCTTCAGAAATGCCTTTATATCAAAAGTGGATTCCTGGGGAGGTGAGGCATGGCGGCTGTTATAGCTGGAAAGCTTTGTATAAAGCTCCTGCTTGTTCATAAATTCCTTCAGGTAAAAAATCCTGACTTTATTCCTGTTCTTTATAAGCCAGTTAAGCGTAATCTTCATCTTTTCAAGGTCTTCTTCATTTGGGGAAGACTGCAGATTTAAAGTGCGGTCAAAATAATCATCAAGGGCTTCTTCAAAATAGTCTTTATCCTGCAGGGCATATTTTTTTATGTATATTTTTCCCTCAAGCATAAGTATGTAATCTTTTCCAAATGTTTCAGTTACTTCAAATAAAACATTTGCCAGGTTAACAGGTTCAGCCAGCAGGGAAGACTTATGCGTCTGGGCAAGTACAAGGTCTATTAATTCTTTTGTTTCTGCCGCTTTTTCATATTTCATTTTATCTGAGTAATCTTTCATCTTATTTATGAGCCTGTTAAGGGCAAACTGGTTTTTACCGTATAAAAATTCATATACTTTTTCCAGTTCATCAAGATATGCTGCTTTATCATTATTAAAACATGGTGCAGTACACCTGTCTATTTCAGCAAGGAAACATCTTTTCCCTTTGTCAAATTCTTTGCTTTCGCATTCTCTCAGGGCAAAAGCCTTTTGAATTAATTCATATATAAGAACTGCTTTTTTCCTGGAGATAAATAATCCAAAATAATCATTTCCGTCAAATTCAAAGTAGTTGCATATTTCAACTGATGGATACGGGTGGTTAACCATCACCCTTAGAAAATACTTATTGCCATAACGCTTCAGCAGGGTATTCATGCGGGGATTAATAACCTTTATCATCTCCGCTTCAGTTAAAAGGGCAGTAAGTTCTGAATTTGTTATCTGGATTTTTAACCTGGAAGCCTGCTTTACAATTTTTTGTGCTTTTCTTGGCGCAGTTGAAGCAAAATAGGATTTTACCCTGTCCTTTAATGATTTTGCCTTGCCTATGTATATAATCTCATTTTTTGCATTTAAAAAACAATATATTCCCGGTGCTTCCGGCAGGACAGAAACATCTTCACCAAGTTTCTTTTTAATTCTTACCTTGCTGTTTACCTGGTTTTTAGGCACAGCCTGAAACTTAATCAGTTCCTCAACATAGCTTAACCTGTGTTTTTCCTTAACCTCTTTTATCATTTTAAGCAGAAGTCGCGCTGTAACTTCAGCATCAGCAAGCGCCCTGTGGGCATCTTTGTTTGTTATATGAAGGTGCTGGCACACCGAACCCAATGATTTACTGCGCAGCGCCGGGTATAGCCTCCGGGCAAGTTTAAGAGTACAAAGGTTCAAATTGTTCAGTTCTTCTCTGCCGCTGTAAAGAAACTCTCTTTTAAGGAAGCTTTTATCAAAAGAAAGGTTGTGTGCTGTTAAAATATTATCAGATATAAAAGCAGAAACATCCTCAGCTATATCATCAAAAAATGGTGCATTATAAACATCTTCATTGGTGATGCCGGTAAGACTTGTAATAAAATAGGGAATATCTCTTCCGGGGTTTACAAGTGACTGGTATTTATCAATTATCTTACCGCCGGCTATTTTCACAAGCCCGATTTCAATGATGTTATTAGTCATTGGGCCAAGGCCGGTAGTCTCAACGTCAACAATACAATATTCAGCATCGTCAATCGGCAGCGATAAAATTTCTTCAGCAATCATGAAAGCAAATCTAATTTTTAAAAGACAAGTTTACAAATTTGGATTTTTTCATAAAATGGAAAATTTTGTATGTTTTTTAGTAAATGAGCAATAAAATACAACCTGTAATAAAACCAGGGCAAACTTTTAAATACATCATTTGGTGATATTAATAAATAGCCAGGGGATTAATAGATATATATTATAGATAAATATTATTTCTAATTTATCTGACATATACAAAGACATAATGATGCTATCCGGCATCAAAAGAAAGACGTTAAGAAAACCAGCGTAATGAAGCGTAACGGCGAAATTTGTTCGAGCGATTAGCGAGTTATTTCACCGAAGCTTCAATGTAGCTGGTTTTTAGTCTTTCTTTTGCAGCCTTGATCTTTTCCCCCATTTTGGATCAAGCCAAAATGGGGCCCCCGCGGAGCGGATAAAAATAAATATTTTGTTATCTTTTATAAAAGCTTAATAATGAGTAATTCCTTTCTTATTATATCTTATTTCCTTTTCTGTGACATATATATAATAAACCTTTTTATCTCACTTTTCTGCTTCACTTTTTCAATCTTTCATACTTTTTAGATATATTTTATTTATAAAATATTGAGGCTTATGAGTTCTATAAACATATTATTTGTCGGCGATATTATTGGTAAACCGGGACTTGATTTTGCCCAGTTATGGCTTCCCGGCCTTATCCAGAAATATAAAGCTGATTTTGTGATTGCCAATGGCGAAAATGCTTCTGATGGCAAGGGATGTACTGAAAAAGAAGGTAAAATTCTGTTTGACCTTGGAGTTGATGTAATTACGGGCGGCAACCATACCTGGGATAAACACCAGTCACAGGACTTTCTTAAAGCTGACCAGCGCGTTTTACGTCCGCTTAATTACCCAAAAGGCACTTATGGCAATGGTTATTATATAGCTGACAGTAAAAAAGGGAAGGTAGCAGTTATTAACCTGCAGGGCAGGACCTTTATGTCCTCTATTGATTGTCCTTTCCGTTCTGCTGAATGGGTTATTGCAAAGATAAAAAGTGAAACTAAAATCATTTTTGTTGATTTTCATGCAGAAGCAACGGCTGAAAAAATTGCAATGATAAATTTTCTTGACGGTAAAATAAGCGCTCTTGTTGGTACTCATACCCATATTCAAACTTCTGATGAAAGAATATTTCCTAATGGTTCCGGGTATATTACCGATGTCGGCATGACCGGCCCCTATGATTCTGTTATTGGAATGAAAACTCAGGCTGCTATTAACAGGTTTATTTATCAGACACCGCAGAAGTATGAAACTGCTGAAAAAGATGTCCATTTATGCGGAATGTTCTTTAAAATAAGCACTGAAACAGGAAAAACCCTGGAAATAGAAAGAATATTATTCCCTGATTTTATTAAAAAATCCGAATAAACATCCTGTTAAACCGAATTATTGTTAAAAATCTGACCCGGTATATTTATATACTGCTATTAGCATAATTATGAAAAATTTTCCTTTACCCCGGATAGATGAAGATGAGGAATTGAAAAGTCTTCTCCTTCCGTATTGCAGGCTTAAATCCGGCGATATATGGATAGATGACTCCGGTATAAATCACAAGATTGGATGTATTGACTCTTCAGATGCCTCAGCCGTTGCGGCATTAATGGAAAATGAAAAAGCAGTTCTGGCTGTCCATGACCCTCCATATAATTTTGTGGCTTTTGAGGAAAGAAAAGTTGATTTATTCGTTAACTGGAGTTACAAGTGGGTAAACAACACTTATAATTCTCTTACGGAAAATGCCGCTTTATATATTTGGCTTGGAGCTGACCAGGGAAGGCATTTTCAACCGCTGCCGGATTTTATGAAAATGATGGCATCAACTGGATTTAATTCAAGAAGTTTTATTACTATGCGTAATCAGCGGGGGTATGGTACACAAAAAAATTGGATGGCTGTAAGGCAGGAGCTTTTATATTATACAAAAGGAAATCCTGCTTTTTATGTTGAGGCGGAATATACTGATATCCCTAAAATTCTTAGGGGATATTATAAAAAAGTTAATGGCGTTGAGACTGAAAACTTTGAAAGAAGCAAATCTCAGAATATCCGCGCGGGAAATGTTTGGGTTGATATACAGCAGGTCTTTTACCGGATGGAAGAAAATGTAAACGGATGCTATGCACAAAAACCTCTTGCTTCAATTGAAAGGATTATTAATGCCTCAAGCAGGCAGGGTGAGATAGTTCTGGATTTTTTCTCACATTCAGGCACTACATTAATTGCCTCTGAAAGGCTTGGGCGCCGCTGCTTTACGGCCGAACTTGATCCGGTTTTTTGTGAAATTTCTATTCGCCGCCTTGAACTGTTAAGAAAAGGAAATAAAACAGGATGGCAGAATTCGAATCCGTTTGAAAAAGAAATACAGGATGATAAATCCTTATATTCTTATTTAAATGATTATTATTTAAAAAATCAAAGTACACTTACTGCTGATTAAAATTCCGGGCTTACTGATAATTAAGCAGAAATTTATGTAAATCATAGTTTGTTGGAAGGGAAAAAATGACAATAATAGATGGTAAAAAAACAGCGGCAGATATCCGCTCAGAAATAAAAGAGAAAATATCTAAGCTTAAAGCTGAAGGTAAAAATGTCCCCGGACTTGTAACAATTCTTGTTGGAGAAAATCCTGCTTCACAGTCCTATGTAAGAAGCAAAATTAAAGATTGTGAAGAAATTGGTATGAGGACAATGGCAGAATACCTGCCTGATACTATTTCTCAGCAGGAGCTTCTGGATATTATAAACAAGTATAACAACGATAAAGATTTTCATGGCATACTTGTCCAGCTTCCGCTGCCAAAACACATTGATGAAAATATTGTAATTGAAACAATTTCTCCAAAAAAAGATGTTGATGGTTTCAGCCCGACCAGCATAGGAAACCTTGTGATAGGCAAAGATACCTTTGCATCATGTACCCCGGCGGGCATCCAGGAGCTTCTCGTCAGGTACAATATTGAAACAAAAGGAAAACATGTGGTTGTACTCGGCAGGAGTAATATTGTGGGTAAACCTATTACCAATATAATGCTTCAGAAGAACAAAAACGCCAACTCAACTGTTACTATATGCCACTCCGCTACGCCAGATATAAGTAATTTCACCAGACAGGCTGATATACTTATAGCTGCAATCGGCAGTCCGTATTTTGTTAAGAAAGATATGGTTAAAGAAGGGGCTGTTGTTATAGATGTTGGTATAAACCGTGTTGAAGACAGCTCGCTGCCAAAGGGCTATAAACTGGTAGGCGATGTTGCTTATGATGAAGTTGCCCCGTTATGTTCTTATATTACACCTGTTCCGGGAGGTGTAGGGCCTATGACAAGAGCAATGCTTCTCCTTAATACATTCAAAGCTTACACAATGTATGGTGAATAATATGGAATTATCAAAACAAAATATCCCGGCAGAACTTAAACAGGTTTTATTGCCTGAAAATATCAGTAAAATACTTGCAGATTTTAAGAAACAGGGTATTCCTCAGGTAAAAAAAGCGGTTAACATTGCTTCAATGATTGATCATACAATATTAAAACCTGAAGCTTTGCCTGAAGAAATTGTTAAGCTGTGTGGCGAAGCAAAACAGTATAAATTTGCTTCAGTTTGTGTCAATCCTTCTTATGTAACTATGTGCTCTGAACTTCTGAAAAATTCTGATGTAAAAGTCTGCACTGTAATTGGTTTCCCGCTTGGGGCAACTACTGCAGAATCAAAAGTATTTGAAGCAGTACAGGCTGCGACATACGGTGCAGGTGAAGTTGATATGGTTATCAATATAGGAAGGCTTAAACAGGGGGACTATGGCTTTGTTTATAATGATGTCTACAATGTAGTACAAGCCGCAAAAAAAGCTATCGCCATTACAAAAGTAATACTTGAAACCTGCCTGCTGAGTGATGAAGAAAAAGTTAAAGCATGCCTTATTTGTAAATCTGCCGGGGCAGCTTTTGTTAAAACATCTACCGGGTTCAGTAAGGGAGGCGCCACAACTGCGGATGTTGCCCTTATGAAATATGTAGTCGGAAGCGATATGCAGGTTAAAGCCTCTGGTGGAATAAGGACAAGAAAAGATGCTGACGAAATGATAGCCGCCGGCGCCGACCGGATTGGCGCCAGTGCAGGTATTGCGATAGTTAATGGTTAGGCAGAGAGTTTAATTAATTGTTTTCCTTTTAAGGTGATTATTGGTTATAGATATTATAGTTGAAAAAACTGATGATGGCGTTACAGCTGAAATTCCCAGTATAAAAGGGTGTGAATCATGGGCTCATGATGAAGATACTGCTATTGATAAAGTTCTTGACCTGGCAGTGTTTTACCTTAAACTTGAATCAAAAGAAAAACTAAAAGTTGATCTTGCCCGTAATTCAGGAAATAGAATTATTTATAAACTTGTATTTAATAAAAAGTAACCGTGCAGTTATTTATTACAGAAAGAAGAAAAGAAAAGATACAAAAAGTAGTTGCGGCGCGTCAGCAGTCACTGCGGGTTGTTATGGAAAATGTACATGACCCCCACAATGTTAGTGCTGTTTTCCGTACCTGCGACGCTGTTGGTGTCCCAAAAGTATCACTGCTATATTACATAGAACATTTCCCTAAGATTGGAAAAAAATCATCTGCTTCTGCGTTCAAGTGGGTTGAAAAAGATAAACATACAGATGTAAAATCATGTTATGAAAGTCTTCGGGCTGAGGGATTTAAAATTTATGCCTCTGCACTTGCAGATGACGCTGTAAGCCTGTATGACCTTGACCTGACAGAAAAAGCAGCTATTGTTTTAGGTAATGAGCACCGGGGAATATCGGAAGAGGCTGCTGCTTTGGCAGATAAAAAATTCATTATTCCAATGTATGGAATGGTACAGAGCCTTAACATTTCTGTTGCTGCTGCAGTAATTCTATATGAAGCTGCCAGGCAGAGAATGGCAAAGGGTATGTATGATAAAAGTGAACTTGGCGGAACTGAGTTTAATGAATTATTTGAAAAATGGTGTGATAAATAATTTAAACTTTTATTTAACTGAAGACAATGATAAAAGATATTAGCAGGATAGAAAAAATTGGCGGCGTACTTGAACTTCCCGGTGATAAATCAATATCGCACCGGGCAGTTATGTTTTCAGCAATGGCTGATGGTGTTTCGAAAATATATAACCTTTCTAACGGTGAAGATGTAAAATCCTCTCAAAAGTGTTTTAGCCAGCTTGGTGCTGAAATAAGGCAGGAAGATGGTTATGTTTATGTAAGAGGCTGTGGCTTTAAAGGTTTCAGAAAACCTTTGTCACCGCTTGATTCAGGGAATTCTGGAACTACAGCACGGCTTATTAGCGGCATTCTTGTTGCCCAGGATTTTGAATGCAGTCTTATTGGTGATGAATCTCTTTCTTTACGTCCTATGAAAAGAATTATAACACCTCTTACAGCAATGGGAGGGAAAATACAAGCGACAGAAAATTTTACTTTGCCTCTAAGGTATTTCCCGTCTGAAAAGCTTTCAGCAATAAATTATGAACTGCCGGTTGCCAGTGCGCAGGTTAAAAGCGCAGTTTTGCTTGCAGGGCTTCATCTTGATATACCAACAACTGTAATTGAAAAAATACCTTCACGTGACCATACAGAAAGAATGCTTGGGCTTAAAGTTGTTAACTCTGATAAGGGTAAAATAAATTATGCTTCGCGTGATAATTTTCCTGTTCCAAAGGAATATGTTGTCCCTTCAGATATATCCACGGCTGCATTTTTTATTATTCTTACAATACTGGCAGAAGAATCTTCTCTGACAATAAAAAATGTTTCACTTAATGAAACCAGAACCGGAATTATAGATGTCCTGAAAAAAATGGGCGCCCGGATTGAGATTGAAAACTTCAGGGAAATAGCAGGTGAGCCGTTGGGAGATATTATTGTCTTCAGCAGTAAACTTCAAAACATAAATATAGATGAAGAAATTATACCTAATATAATTGACGAAATCCCTGTACTTGCAATTGCAGGCTTGTTTGCTGAAGGCAGCTTTACTATAAAAAATGCCGCAGAACTGCGAGGCAAAGAGTCAGACAGGATAAATGCAATGTGTTATAACTTCAAATTGCTTGGGCTTGATGTTGAAGAATACCCGGATGGTTTTACTGTAAGTGGTAAAATTACCGGTAAAACAGTGATGTTTGAGAGTTTTAAAGATCACAGAATAGCAATGGCATTCAGCATATTATCTTTTTTGTTGGATGGTGGTGGAAAAATAAATAACTTTGATTGTGTGAGTATTTCTAATCCTGATTTTTTAGAACAGATTAAAAGTATAACGAGGTAATAATGGCCGAAGTAACATTAAAAAGTGTTTCTAAAGTATATGACGGGGGAAATGTTGCAGTAAAAGAAGTTAACCTTGAAGTAAAGGACAAAGAGTTTGTTGTTCTGGTTGGCCCATCAGGCTGTGGTAAATCAACTACGCTGAGGATGGTTGCCGGGCTTGAAGAAATATCAAACGGCGATTTATTTATTGATGGAAAAAGAGTTAATGATATATCTCCAAAAGACAGGGATATTGCAATGGTTTTTCAAAATTATGCTCTTTATCCTCACATGACTGTTTTTGAAAACATGGCGTTTGGGCTTAAACTAAGAAAATTCCCAAAGGATGAAATTAAACAGCGGGTTCAACATGCTGCTAAAATTCTTGAACTTGATGAATATCTTGACCGTAAGCCAAAAGCGTTATCAGGCGGACAGCGCCAGAGAGTAGCCCTTGGCCGTGCGATTGTAAGAAGGCCCAAAGTTTTCCTTTTTGATGAACCCCTTTCAAATCTTGATGCAAAGCTTCGTGTACAGATGAGGACTGAAATATCACGCCTCCATAAATCTCTTGAAGCTACAATGCTGTATGTTACTCATGACCAGACTGAAGCAATGACGATGGGGGATAAAATTGTAATTATGAAAGATGGGATAGTTCAGCAGATAGATGCCCCTCTAAATATTTACAATAACCCTGTTAACAAATTTGTAGCCGGTTTTATCGGCAGCCCCTCTATGAACTTTATTGAGGGAACAGCTTCACGTACTGATGGGCTTACTTTCAGAAGTAAAGCCGGCGGGCTGACACTTAAGCTGGATGGGATCTACAATGATAAGTTAAAAAATCACCTTGATAAAAATATCTGGATAGGAATTCGTCCTGAAGATATTTATGATTCAGCTGCAACTACGCCGCGCGATTCATTTCAGCAAATTGAATCAAAACTCGAAGTGGTTGAACCAATGGGTAATGAAATATTCCTTTATTTTACAATTGACGGAATACAGGCAGTTGCGCGTGTTCCTGCAAGAGAAAAACCACAGGCAGGAACGAACAGGCACTTATTTATTGATCGTGAAAAACTTCACTTCTTTGATGCTTCTACAGAAGAAGTTATAAAATAGTATTGAAATTTTAGTAATCTAAAAACCCCGCCTTAAAGCGGGGTTTTTAATTTTAAAAGAATGTGAAACTATATTACCAGTTAATTACCTGGTGTTCGAATTTGTTTATTTCAGTTTCTTCAAATAAACGTTTAATAAAGTCATTTCCATACTTATTTGCATACATAACAAAATTAACCTCGCGTTCTTGCAGGGAAGAATTAGGGAAAAGATTAACTGTAATTCTGTCAATCTGCCGTAGTACAGTATCATGTTTCTTTTTCTGCGCATCAACAGCTTTATCTTTTAACTCATCAACATAATGCATAATCTTCTGTTTGTATTTTGCGCTGGAATCACTTATAGTTTTGTCCAGTTCAAAAAGCCTTTCCTTAAGCCTGTCAAATGAATACTCAATCTGGTTTGATGTTTCGTTAAATATATCACTTATTGAATTATGGGAAACTGACTCGATTATTTTTGTTTTAAGCTTGTCCGGATTGGTAAAAACATCGCTAACGGCAAGCCCATATTTCTCTGTTAAGCTGCTTACGTTTTTCTCCATTATTGTAACAGAGGAACGTGGATATAATATTGGCTGTTCAACATTGTAATAACCATAAAGGTTAAGTGCCTGGGCAAAATAAGAAATTTCACCGGGGCCGCCCACATAAAAAGCAGTTGGTAGAACATAGTCCTGGCAAACCGGCCGTAATAAAACATTCGGGCTGAATCTGGAAGGTTCATTCTCAATAAGAGTTAAAAGCTCTTCCTGGGTAAACTTTTTACGTTTTCTTTTTAACCTGAAATCATTTTCTACAGGTTCAATCAGGTATCTTCCTTCATCAGTGCTGAAAAACAGGTTTACAGGCCGGACTTTTACCTGTGCATGGTATGTCTCTTCAAGGGTAGCGCTTACATGAACCAGTTTTTCACTATGTTTTCTGAAGTCGGTTATTTCCTGCTTAAAAACCGGCTTAAGTAATGACTTAACCTCAGAATCCTGCGGATCAAATAAAATCAAACCATATTCATCAAAATATGTTAGCAGAAGTTCTCTGAACGCCTGTTTAAATGTTTTTCCTGTACTGTAAAAACCTTTTAGTTGTTCCAACAGTTTCTCTGTATATTCAGTTTTACGCAGGTTTTTTGCCAGTTCTTCAAAGAAAACATTAATATTTTCTGTCAATTTAAGGTGGCCTACACTGCCTTTGTTTTCATCTTCCGGTATTTCATCAATATACGGTATTTTTACATATTCATTATTTTCGTTTATTAAGCCGGTATAGCTGACTTCTTCAAAATCATGATCATCACCTTCAAGCCAGAAAACCGGTACAAAATGGTAGTCATCATATCTTTCTGAGAGATAATTACTCAACTTAATTGCCGTAATTATTTTGTAAAAAGTATATAGCGGGCCGCCTAATAATCCCAGCTGCTGCCCGGTAACAACTGCCAGAGTTTTTTTATCTTTTAATAATTCAATGTTCTTTGCGGTTAGTGCCGAGCGTTTCCCGGAACTGTATTGGTTTTCAATAATAGAATGTAATTTTAAACTATCAGTTCTTCGGGATTCAGAAATATTTTTAAATATCTTTAAATAGTCTTCTTTATTACGGAAATTGTGTCTGTAAAAATTTTTCACATTTTCGAATTCATATAAAAAGTCAAGAAACAAATTCTGCTGTCCTGGTATATCACCGAAGTTAATTAACATGGTACTCCTAATTTGTAGAATTATTAAAGAAAACTACTAAAAAGAAATTAGCATAACAATATTATAATGATATATGGCTTTAATACAATCTATTAACTTTTGTTGCTGTCAAATGTAATATGTATTCTTTAGAAACAGATAAAATAGTAAATAATTCTTCGGGCAAGATATATACACTAATTGCAAAAATTGCAATTAGTATTGGCCTTATTGTGTTTCTTATTTATAAACTCGATTTTTCCGGCATTGTGGCTGCTGCCAGAAATGCTGACTATAGTTTGATAGCTTTTAGTTTCCTGTTGATGTTTATAAACATATCTCTGCAGTATATAAAATGGAAAATATCAGCAGAACAGGTAATGTGCGGACTTGAAAAAAAACAAATATTACTTTCATTGTTTTATGGCCTTTCCGGCGGGGCTTTTACACCTGCCAGGTTGGGGGAGTACTGGGGAAGAAGACTTGCAATAAAAAACAAAACGCTTATACAGGTAACAACTGCTACCTTACTTGATAAATTATTTCCAATGGTTATTGTAATTTTATCAGGAGTATCCGGTATTGCATGGTTGTCGTTTATACAGGGAAAGTTTGCTTCTTATATCCCGGTAATCATCACTGGCTTATCTGTTATATTAGTATTTGTTATTACTGGAACGGCTCATAAGATAAGTATAATTATACCTTTACTTAAGAAAATACCTTTTATTAAAAAGCAGGATGATGTCCTGCAGTCTATAAATAACCTTGACCGAAAATTTTCAGCTAAAATGGTTGTAGTATCTGTTCTTTTTGTTTTTTGCTATATTTTCCAATTTGCTTTACTTTTCGCCGCATTTTCTCATGATTTTTTAATTGGCAGGTATATTCTGGCTGGTATTATGGTTATGTTTTCAAAAACTCTTTTAGGTGCTGTATCAATAAGTGAATTTGGAGTAAGGGAAGGGGCATCTGTTTACTTTTTAGGATTATTGGGCGGGTCTCCTGAAATAGCTTTTAATGCTTCTGTTTTTATTTTCCTGATAAATGTTGCAATTCCATCCCTTGTTGGAATGCTGCTAATGATGGCGGGTAAAAATGCCAGATAGTGTGTTATACATAGTTGTTTTTATCTTGCTTGTAAATTATGTGCATTTTATACTTAAAATCTATTATGGATTAAAGAAACTGCCTGTTTCAAATAATAAAAGCAGGTGTAATTCAGTAAGTGTTATTATCCCTTTTCGTAATGAATCTGAAAATATACTTCAATCGCTGCAAAGCTTGCTTATGCAGGACTATCCGTCTGATTCTTTTGAAGTTATATATGTTAATGACAATTCTGATGATGATTCAGCGGTAAAACTTTCCTCTGCAATAAAAGAAAGTAATTTTAAGATTATCGATGCTGATGATTCGGGAAGTTCGCGTGCATTTAAGAAAAGAGCTGTTGCACAAGCTATTGATGCAGCAAAAGGGGAAGTAATTCTTACAACTGATGCAGATTGCACTCATAATAAGGAATGGATTAGTACAATGCTGTCCTTATTTGATGATGAAACTGCAATGGTTGCCGGCCCGGTTGAGTTTACGAGTATAGACAAACTGTTCAGTAAAATTCAAAGGCTTGAATTCAGGGGCCTTATTCTTGCCGGTGCAGGTTTAATAGGCTGCGGCAAACCATTAACCTGCAGCGCTGCCAACCTGGCGTACAGGAAAGATGTCTTTTATGAAGTAGATGGTTTTAATGATAATCTCAATCTTTCTTCCGGTGATGATGAATTGCTGATGCAAAAAATATCTTCTACAGGAAAATATAAAATCAGTTTTTGTTCAGACAGCAAGGCACTGGTAACAACTTCATATAATAAAACAGTAAATGATTTTTTTAGTCAAAGAAAACGCTGGGCAAGCAAGGGTGTTTTTTACAACGATAAAATCCTTGTCGCCAGGCTTGTTTTAATTTTCTTTTTTTATCTGGCAATACCGGCATTGTTTATTGCTTCATTTTTCTCCCTGGTTTATTTTTACCTGTTTTTAATAACACTTGGAAGTAAAATAATTACCGAGTATTTGGTTATAAAAAAAGGAGAGAAAATTATATACAAAACCAGTCTGCTAAAATATTTTTTAATTGCTGAAATATTCCAGATTGTATATATAATTATAGCTTCTGTTGGTGGTATTGCCGGCAATTTTACATGGAAGGGCAGAGAGGTTAAAAGATAACATAATGCATGTATAAACAAGTAATTTAAAGTGTATATTAAAATGGACATTAAAAAGATTATCTTATGATATTTAACTAATTTTAGGAACTTTTTGTATTGGCACAAACATTGATCAACTATAGTAAAACTCATGTAAACGAGGCAAATAAAATGAAAAAGATATTTTTAACAGCAGCAATAATAGTAATGGCTTTTGTATTTACGGCCGAAACAAAGGCTGAATACAGGCAAGGAGGATATGGTTTTTTCTATACTTCTCTGGCACCATATGGCAGCTGGGTTGAACTTGATGGAGGCCTTGTTGTTTGGCGCCCTGCAATGGTTAGGCGCGGCTGGGCTCCTTATACGGCAGGACAGTGGATATGGACTTCAGATGGCTGGTACTGGGATTCTTACGAAAACTTTGGTTATATAACGTATCATTATGGAAGATGGTTCTATGATGATTATTACGGATGGCTTTGGGTTCCTGACTATGAATGGGCTCCATCATGGGTTGAATGGAGATATGATGATGATTATATAGGCTGGGCTCCATTGTCTCCTTATGCAGTATTTTCTGTAAATGTGGGTATTCACTTTTCTGTAGAATTTAATACTCCGTATAGTCACTGGCATTTTGTAAGATACAGGCATTTCTGTGATCCTTATGTAAACAAATACTATGTAAGTGTTAATTATAACAAGAGGATTTATTCTAATACCCGCTACAGAACAAACTATGGTTATGAACGTGACAGAGTAGTTAACCGCGGCGTTGATGTTGATATTGTAAGAACAAGAAGCGGGCGCAATATAAGTGAACGGAGTGTTGAAAGAGTATCTGATCCGGGATCTTTGAGAAACAACAGCAGTGGAAGATACAGTAATGACAGAGTTCGTGCATTCGTTGCTACAGATGAACAAATAGGCCGGGAAGCAAAAAATGTTGAAATTAAAAGATCGGATAGAAAAACTTCCCTGGAAACATCAAGGGTTGAAATTGGAAGAACCAATTCAAATTCAAGAACTTCAACCAGGGATATTGAAAAAACAAATAACAGCAGAAATACAAATGAAAGAGCCGCCGAAAGTGTAAAGCCAGGTACTAATGAACGTTCTTCAGAAAGCATTCGCACTCAGAATCAGGGCCGGGCAACTGAAAATATCAGGAATAGAGACAATAATTCGGAGACACGTTCTACCGGACGAAATAATACAAACACAAAAACTGAAAGAAAAGTAAATGCTGAAAGAAATCAGGCATCAGGGACAGGGTCAGTAAGTGCCCCGGCACAGAGAAGTTCTTCAGGAAACAGTACCTCAGTAAATAATGAAAGAAAGAGCAATACTTCTTCTAATCAGAATGCAGGCAGAGCGGTTGACAGAACGCAGCAGCCGGAACGAAACAGTTCATCAAAGGTTGAAAACCGCTCCTCTTCTTCATCAAGGACTGAAAGACAGAGCTCAGGCACCCAGAACAGTTCAGGAGAAAGGCAGTCACAGCGTTCCGATGATAAGAACAATGACAGCAGAAGCGGCGGAAGGACGAGGTAAGTAGTTTTTAATTGTTTATATAAAAAAGCGGAATTATTTGATTCCGCTTTTTTTATAATGACTTTTGCTGCTTCATAATAAAGTATAATATATCGTTTACAAAAATAACAACTCTGTTTTCGGCATTTTTCATAAAAAATTCTCAAATTCGTAAATCCATATTTATTTTATCAGTTGAGGACATATGAAGGATAAAAGTACGAGGCTTTTTTACATACTTGGTTCTTTCTTTGTAGCAAATGCTATACTGGCAGAATTTATTGGAGTAAAATTATTTTCTCTTGAAAAAACCTTTGGCTTTAATCCTGTTGACTTTACAATACTTGGAGTTGATAATCTTTCATTTAATCTTACCGCGGGAGTTTTGCTTTGGCCTGTAGTGTTTATAATGACGGATATAATAAATGAGTATTATGGTCGGAAGGGAGTCCGTTTCCTTTCATTTACAGCCGCAGTATTAATACTTTATGCTTTTATTATGGCATATTTTACTATTGGATTGACTCCAGCCGATTTTTGGGTTCACAGACAGGTTAATGGTAATGATGTGAATATGGATCTGGCTTTTAACGCAATTTTTGGGCAGGGAATGTGGATTATTGCGGGATCACTTGCAGCCTTTCTGATTGGGCAGCTTGTAGATGTAACTGTTTTTCATTTCCTCAAGAAACGAACAGGACATTCAAAAATGTGGCTGCGTTCTACCGGTTCTACTCTTGTGTCACAATTTATCGACAGTTTTGTAGTGCTTTTTATCGCATTTTATCTCGGTGCCGGCTGGGACCTGAAACTGGTTCTTGTGATTGGAGTAGTAAATTATATATACAAATTTACTATTGCAGTTGTACTTACTCCATTGTTATACCTGGTGCATTATATAATTGATGTTTACCTTGGGAAAGAGGTTTCAGATAAATTAATTCTTGAAGCAACATCTAAATAATATATTACTAATTTGAAATTATATTCTATAATAAGAATGTCAGTTTCTCTTGATTTATAATTAATTATCAGAAATAAGAAAAATTAAACCGAAATTATATTTTCTTAATATTAAAAACTGCGTTTGTTATATATTTTTAATAATTTTATTGAGTGTTTTTTCAATATATACTGGCATACTTTGTGGGTGCCCCTCTTAATTATGTATATATAAAGTTGAAATAGGGGGGATCTTTTCAAGAAAATATCCCTCCCGTTTTTTAAATTTTAACCAGGAGTTATGATGAAAACCCAGATTGAGGAAGCGCTCAATTATCATAGTCAGGGAAGAAAAGGTAAAATTGAAGTTGTTGCTACAAAACCTTGTTTAACTGCAAGGGACCTTTCTCTTGCTTATTCACCCGGTGTTGCCGAGCCATGCAGAGCTATTGCTCAGAATGAGGATGAGGTTTATAACTATACTGCCAAAGGAAATCTTGTTGCAGTAATTTCAAACGGAACTGCCGTTCTTGGTCTGGGAAATATTGGCCCTTCAGCGGGGAAACCTGTTATGGAAGGGAAGGGAGTGCTATTTAAAAGATTTGCAGATATTGACGTATTTGACATAGAATTAAAATCACTTGACCCAAAAGAGATTATTAATGCAGTACAGCTTCTTGAGCCGACTTTTGGCGGTATAAACCTGGAAGATATAAAAGCTCCTGAGTGTTTTGAAATTGAAGAAACTCTCATCAAAACAATGAATATCCCTGTTTTTCATGATGATCAGCATGGTACTGCTATTATTTCTTGTGCCGCATTAATTAATGCTGTTGAAGTGGTTGGAAAATGTATTGATGAAGTTAAAATTGTAGTTAACGGAGCTGGCGCTTCTGCTATTTCTTGCTGCAAACTGTATGTCAGGTCTGGCGCAAAAAGAGAAAATATAATAATGTATGATTCAAAAGGATGCATACATAAAGGCAGGAATGACCTTAATAAATATAAAATTGAATTTGCTTCTGAAGTTGACCATGGTTCTCTTGCTGATGCATTAAAAGGAGCGGATGTTTTTGTTGGGCTTTCAGTAGGCGGTGTTGTTAAAAAAGAAATGGTGAAAAGCATGGCAAAGGATGCAATCGTTTTTGCTATGGCTAACCCGGATCCTGAAATTACTTATGAAGATGCTACTTCAGTACGTAAAGATATTATTATGGCAACCGGCAGAAGTGATTATCCAAACCAGGTTAACAACGTTCTGGGTTTTCCATTTATTTTCAGAGGCGCACTTGATGTTCGCGCTACCAAAATAAATGAAGAAATGAAAATGGCAGCAGTGAAAGCTCTTGCAGGGCTTGCAAAAGAAAAAGTACCTGAAATGGTAATTAATGCTTATGGCGGAGAAGATTTCAGCTTTGGCAGAGAGTATATTATTCCAAAACCTTTTGACCCGCGTGTATTATGGAAGGTTGCACCTGCTGTAGCAAAGGCAGCTATTGAAACTGGTGTTGCAAGGATGCCAATTACTGACTGGGAAAATTATGAAGAGCAGTTGAAAGACCGTATGGGTTTTTCAAAAGAAGTTATACGTGTAATGATTCATAAAGCAAAACAGGCTCCTGCTAAAGTAGTTTATCCTGAAGGAGATGAAGAAAAAATTATAAGAGCTGCTCATTCTGTCTATTATGAAGGTATAGCAAAACCTGTTTTACTTGGAAACAGGGATACAATCCTTAAGATTATTCATGAATTAGATTATGATGAGAAGATTTTTGAAATAAGAGATCCTCAAACCTGTTCAAAAGCTGAAGAATATGCACTTGAGTTATATCACAGAAGGCAAAGAAAAGGGGTTACTCTTTCTGAGGCTCGAAATATGATTCAGAAAAGAGTTTATTATGGCCCTATGATGCTGGTTTCGGGTGAAGCCCAGGCATTGATTAGCGGCGTTACAACATATTATCCTCAAACAATAAAACCTGCTCTTCAATGTATTGGAGTTAAAGAAGGGATCAAAGTTGTTTCAGGTATGTATATTGTTGTAACAAAAAATAATGTATATTTCTTTTCTGATTGTGCTGTAAATGTTGATCCGACTGCAGAACAACTTGCTCATATCGCAATATCTTCTGCTGATACAGTTAAAGAATTTGATATTGTGCCTAAAGTTGCAATGCTTTCTTTCAGTAATTTTGGAAGCGCTGTTTATCCGCAGACTTTGAAAATAAAGGAAGCTGTTGAAATTGTTCATAAACTTCGCCCTGATATTATTATTGATGGTGAAATGCAGGCTGATACTGCTGTAACACCACATATGCTTGATCACCAGTATCCTTTTTCTAATATAAAAGGGTCTGCAAACGTTTTGGTATTTCCTAATCTGGAATCTGCTAATATTGCCTACAAGCTTATGGCAAATCTGGGTCAGTCTACCGTAATCGGGCCGATTTTAATTGGAATGAATAAACCAATACATGTTTTACAGCGCGGCGCTACTGTTGATGAAATTATAAATATGACTGCTATTGCAGTTGTTGAAGCTAATCATAAAAATAAATAGTTAATCATTTGGAACAGGTTACTGTTCCATTTTTAAAGGAATATTAAAGTACAATGCATCTTATTAAATCGGCTCAGTTTATTGGCCCTGGTATTAAAAAATTTAATATTGAGGCTCCTAAAATTGCAGCTAAAAGAAAAGCCGGACAGTTTGTTATTATCCGGATTAAAGAGGGAGGAGAAAGGATTCCTCTTACTATAGCAGATTCTGATACTCAGGAAGGTACAATTACAATTATTGTACAGGGTATTGGCAAAACCACTAAAGAGCTTAATTCACTTGAAGCAGGCGACAGTATTCAGGATGTTGTTGGTCCCCTGGGGAAACCTTCTCACATTGAGAAATTTGGTACTGCTATAAGCATTGGCGGTGGTGTTGGTACTGCTATTGCTTATCCTATTGCAAAAGCCTTGAAAGATGCAGGTAATCATACAATTTCCATAATTGGCGGCAGGACTAAAGAGCATATAATTATGGAGGATGAACTTAATAAAGTATGTGATGAAGTTTATCCTGCCACTGATGATGGCAGTTATGGCTTCAGGGGCTTTGTTACACAAAAACTGCAGGAACTTATAAATGCGAAAAGAAAAATTGACTTTGTTCTTGCTATAGGGCCTATTCCCATGATGAAAGCTGTTGCTGAAACAACGCGCCCATATAAAATTCCTACCGTTGTCAGCCTTAATCCAGTTATGGTTGACGGTACCGGGATGTGTGGTGGATGCAGGGCTATTGTTGATAACAAAACTGTTTTTGTTTGTGTTGACGGGCCGGAATTTGATGCTCATAAAGTTGATTTTGATATGCTGATGAAAAGAAACCAGGTATACAGAGAAGAAGAAAAAGAAGCTGAACATCTTTGCAATTATGATAAGCTATTCTGCAAAGAAGTAAATAGTAGTAAAGAGGATTAAATGGCAAAGTTATCTAATAAAGAAAGAATGAAAATTCCGCGCCAGCAAATGCCTGAGCAGGATAAAGATGTAAGAAAAGCTAATTTTCTTGAAGTGAATCTTGGACTTACAGAAGAACTTGCAAAACTTGAAGCCTCAAGATGCCTTCAGTGCCCAAAACCGACTTGTGTTGAAGGATGTCCGGTTGGTGTTAAGATTAATGAATTTGTTTCTCTTGTTGCAGATGGTGATTATACTGCCGCTGCTGCAAAAATAAAAGAAGATAATATGCTTCCTGCTGTCTGCGGCAGAGTATGCCCGCAGGAAGAACAGTGTGAATCCAAATGTGTACTTGCAAAGAAAGGCGATGCAGTTGCTATTGGCAGGATTGAAAGATTTGTTGCAGATTACGAGAGAAATAACAACGCAATTAAACTGCCCGAATCTAAACCAAAAACCGGGAAAAAGGTTGCTGTAGTTGGAAGCGGTCCTGCAGGTTTAAGCTGTGCAGGTGATCTTATTCAGATGGGACATGATGTTACTGTTTTTGAAGCCCTGCATGATCTTGGCGGCGTACTTATTTATGGTATACCTGAATTTCGTCTTCCAAAAGAGATAGTGAAGGTTGAGATTGAATCCTTAAAAAAACTGGGAGTTGACTTTCAGGTTAACCAGGTGATTGGTTTTACTGATACTGTAGATGAACTTATTGCAGATGGTTATGATGCTGTATTTATTGCTGTAGGAGCCGGACTGCCAAACTTCCTGAATATAAAAGGTGAAAATCTGAATGGTGTTTACTCTTCAAATGAGTTTCTTACAAGAGTTAACCTGATGAAAGCATATAAGTTTCCGGAATATGATACTCCTGTTTTTGACTGTAAAGATAAAAATGTTGCAGTTTTTGGCGGCGGCAATACTGCAATGGATGCAGTAAGAACATCTAAAAGGCTTGGAGCAAAGAACGCATATATTATTTACCGACGTTCAGAGGTCGAAATGCCTGCACGGCTCGAAGAAGTTCACCATGCTAAAGAAGAGGGAATTGAATTTATGTTCCTTTCAAATCCTGTTGAGTTTACAGGCGATGAAAAGGGCTGGCTGAACGGAGTTGTTCTTCAGAAAATGGAACTTGGCGAGGCTGACGCTTCCGGAAGAAGAAGGCCTGTTCCGGTGCAGGGAAGTGAATTTACCCTGGATATTAACATGGCTGTTGTGGCTATTGGTAACGGTTCCAACCCTGTTATACAAAAAACAACCCCTGATCTTAAATATAACAAGTGGGGGAATATAGTTGTTGACGAAGCTACTATGAAAACTTCTAAAGAAGGAGTTTTTGCCGGCGGCGATATTGTAACAGGTGGCGCTACAGTCATCCTTGCTATGGGCGCAGGAAGAAAAGCGGCAAAAGCAATAGATGAATATCTGAATAAGAAATAAATTTATGTTTGTAATAATAAGGGGCCCGGCGCCCCTTATCTTACTTCTTAATCAATTACGAGAGGTAATAGTATGACAAACAAAGACCTCGTAATAAAATTTATTAATGCTTACAATTTGCCTGATATTGAGACAATGCTTCAATGCCTTCATCCTGGTATTAAATTCAGAAATGTTTCAGACGGTGAAGTTAATGCAGCTGCAGAGGGGATAAAACAATTCGAAGAACTTGCAAGACAGTCACTTTCGCTTTTCAGCCAGAGGGAACAGAAGATAATAAAATATTCTGAAGAAGCTGATAAAATTAATATTGAGATAGAGTATGATGCTATTCTGGCTAATGATTTTGCAAATGGCATGAAAGCCGGTGATAAACTGCAGCTTACCGGGAAATCAGAATATATAATTAAAGACGGGTTGATATATTCTATAATTGATGAAAGTTAAATAAATCATTATTGTCTTTTAAATTAAGCTTTATAATATAATCCATAAGATAATTTTCTGATTTTTACATGCCTACCAGAGAATTTCGCATCCCGACAGGTTATTACCTGTTTATTCAACTAATTCTTAACATAAAGAATAATTTAGAATTAACCCGGCCTATTTAAACCCGTATAGATTTCTTTAAGTATAGAAATTGCTAAAAAGAATTTTTCTTTCATAAAATCTGTGTATGTATTTCTACCCAGCCTTGTCAAAAGAATGATACTTAATAAGTGTATGTAATTTCTGTGATTATTAACGATTTAATATTCATTTTTAGATAGAATGCTGATAGTCATGAATTGACATTAGTTAAGTAACATTATATTGAGTATATATTAGTAAAAAATAAACAGAAGGTGTACTGCAGCTGATATTTGACTATGGGAATATTATAAACCATCATTGACTATTAGTATATTTTATAGTAATATAAACATGATATTTGATTAAACATTTCCAGTTCTGATAATATGTTGGTTGATTGTTTTTCTTGTCGGAAACAAATAAGTAAAAAGAGGTCTGATGGATTTAAAAGGCATTGGGATTCTTTTCTTTTTATTTACTGGGGTAGTTTTTACGCAGGAATGGAAATCAATAAGTCCTCCGGGGGGACATGTTACATCCATATATATACATCCTGATAACGCAAACATTGTCTCTGTTACAACAAATGATTATTTCGCTTTTATCATCTGTGATAAAGGGCTAACATCATGGTTTGATGATTATGTTGTTTCGGGAATAATATCTTTATCCTATAATCTTGCTAAATCGCAGACGAATGGTTCAAAACTATTTCAAAATTATTATAGTCTGTTTATCAATAGTAACTTACACCCATTTCCAATTAAAAGTGAAAGCTTTGTTACAATAATAAAGTACGATATTCCTTGAAAGGAGGCCCCATACTTGCTGATGGCAAATTATAAATCCAGGATACACAGATTATTATGTTACGGTAACTAAAAACGCAGCATAAGATTTCTATCAGGGATTTATTTTTGTCTTAGATGCAGGTCTTAAAAGAAAAATAAAACAATGCTTCTGCAGTAATTTATCAAGGGGGTGAGTTCAGCACCCCCTTATGAAGTAAACATCAGGATGCTCTATAGCTGTTTATTAACAGAGATAAACAACTATGCCTTTTTGTTTACCCGGCAATAATATAAACTTTTTATGTAAAAAAGGAGTTCAAAAATTATGTCGCGATTTTTAACTGTATTTTCAATCCTGTTTATGGCAATTTTTGTTATCCAGATTAATTCTGTGGCACAGGAAGTAAAACTGGATAAAAAAACGTATACAAAGAAAGAGGGTAAGTGGTTTCAGAATTGGAACGGAAAACAATACGAGGTTAATGCTAAAGTGATAACTGTAAAGTATAAAACATCAGAATCAGGTACTAAGAATGATGAATACTTTACAAATCAAAAAATGAAAGTTGTAAGGAGTAATGAATTAGGCTATATGGATATTTCCATTCCTGAAGGTGCTGATCCTATTGATGTTGTAAAAACTCTATCAGCTACAGGGCTGTTTGAATCTGTAGAGACCAATTCATATGGTGAATATACAGGCACACCTAACGATGCCTCATTTTCTTCTCAATGGGGGCTTAATAATACGGGCCAAACCGGTGGTACTGCTGATGCAGATATTGATGCTGTAGAAGCATGGGATAATACAACAGGTAGTTCTTCAATAATTCTCGCCATAATAGATTCCGGAACTGACTGGACCCACGAAGATATTGGAGATGCAACAAAGACCTATAACAATTTATATTTTAATCCGGGAGAAGACGCATGGTCTATTGATCCTTTAACAAATCAATGGAATCCGTCTTCCGGGAATGGCATTGATGATGATGGTAATGGTTATATAGATGATTGGATTGGCTGGGATTTTCACAATAATAATAATGACTCCCGTGGAACATATAATCATGGTACTTTGGTTGCCGGCGTTGCAGGTGCCAAAACCAATAACAGTATTGGAGTTGCAGGTATTAGCGGTGGATGGGGAGCAAAAGGTATAAAACTAATGATTCTTGGAATAGGTGATAATAATCCGGATGAAACTGTACTTGATGATGCTATTTTATATGCCTGTAGTAAGGGAGCAAAGTTTATATCTTTAAGCCTGACAATTCCTCAAACCTCAGCTATTGATGCAGCCCTTTCTGCCGCATATTTGTCATATGGTTGTTTTATTAATGCTGCAGCAGGTAATTCAGGGAGTGCGGTTGAATATCCGGCAACAAATCAGTATTGCCTGGCAGTAGGTGCAACAGACCATAATGATGTAAGAGCTTCCTTTTCTAATTATGGCTCAAGCCTTGCTGTTGTAGCACCCGGTGTTAATATTCTTTCAACATCTTTGAATAATACCTATGCTTCAGCAAGCGGTACTTCTTTGGCATCTCCACATGTTGCAGGTATTGCTGTTTTGTGTAAATCAGTTAATTCCTCACTGACGAATGTACAAATTGCAAATATTATTAAGCAAACTGCAGATGATAAAGGTACTTCAGGGAGAGATGATTATTATGGTTATGGGCGTGTTAATGCAAAACAAGCTGTTATGCTTGCTCTGGCATATGCGGGCAAATCACTTTCGAGTGAAGCTACTTACTACAATGGCAAGAGGCAGCTCTACAAAGAATCATATTTACATGAAGTATTTACCAGTGGAACTGTTGATGGAGGCGAAATATACTACCGGCAGTCTTCAGATAATGGAACTACCTGGAATACTGTAAGAAGATTAAGTGATGGAACAATGACAAGCCTTGCCCCATCTATTATGGTAACCGGAGGATACAATATACAGGTGGCTTCATGGCAGCAAAAAAATGGTTCAAATTATGATATAATAGTTGCTGTTAGTACCGATGGAGGCAGTAACTGGACCCGCAGTACTGTGCAATCTGGCGTTGTCTGTGACAGCCCCGGTCCATTGCCTTCTCTTGCCGCTAATATAAATACTCAATCGGTTGTATTAACCTATCGCTCATCTTCAGGAATGAGATATGTTTATTCTACAAATTATATGACATCCTGGAGTGTTCCGGCAACAATATCCGGTACTTCTTCTGCCAATAATAGTCCATCTTCAGCTTTTAATAATACCTTTGTTCAGACAAATGATAGATGTAATCTTGCATACGCTACAGCAACAACTTATGCTTCTCAGATGTATTTTAATGAATTTTCTTTTAGTACAAATACCTGGTCAGCAGCAACCAACCTTTCAAGTATACTACCAACTACATACCAGGAACATAAAAATCCAAGTGTTGGGGTTACCAGAGACAACAATGGAAGTATAATCCATGTTGCATGGGAATCAACTCTGTTTTCTCCGCCAACACCGGTAATTATACATCGTACGGGAACTGCATCTAATTTTGGCAGCCAGTATTATGTTATCAGTTCAAATATTCCTTCAAAACCATCAATTACAGGTTTAACTTCCAGCGATGCATGGATGGTATATAAAACTACCCCATCGGGGATTTATAAAATCAAGTTTTCAGGCTCTGTATGGGGTACTTCTGTGTATATTAATTCAGGTAATTATCCTCAACTATCAATTGGTCCAACTAATCCAAAATATACCTGGACTTCAGTTGGAACGGGGCCTTACGATGTTAATATCAGCAGTGAGGTTCTGTCAAAAGAGTCTTCTTCTGACTTTGATTATTTCAGGGAGATAAACTTTATAAATCCGGAGAATCAGGCAAGTATCTCACTTGAAATTAAACAGCCTGTTATAATTCATAAAGATGGTACATATTCATTAATTCCATTTGTATCTGCTCCTGAAGACTCTGTAACACTTGCATGCAAAGATGTTCTATCATATGGAAAAACAGAGGATATATCTCTTCCAGATGATATAGATATACTTAAAATTGAATACACAGTGAGAAAATCCAACGATGGAAAAATTGCAAATTTGTACAATGAACCAGCGCTTACATTCTGCAATTCAGAAAAAGCATCTTCATTAATCAGTGCTTATACCAAAAAAGTTGAAAATGAAGGCGGAATAATATATTCTCTTAATATTACTGCTGACATATTGAATAATGCAGGAATTAAAGACAAGTTTTCTGTTAGCTTTAATTCTGATTTAATTCCTGATGAGAGCAGTGGTTTCATAACAAGTATAGGACATATATTTAAACTGAATTCAGAGTCGGCATCTGGTTATAAAACAGAGCTTGCTGACAGTAAAACCGTTCCTGAAAAATATATGCTTGAGCAAAACTATCCTAATCCATTTAACCCTGTTACAAATATCTGTTACAGCCTTCCGGAAGCCGGAATGGTTGAACTGAAAGTATTTGATGCTTTGGGCAGCGAAGTAGCGGATTTGGTAAATGAAGTAAAATCTGCCGGAAAATACAATATAGTATTTAATGCAGGTAATCTGGCAAGCGGTATTTACTACTGCAGGTTGAAAGTGAATGGTTTTGTAACTACTAATAAAATGGTATTACTTAAATAGCGACAAATGTCGTTATAGCAAATTACTTCCTCGCCTTATAAAGCGGGCTCATGGATGAGTCCGCTTTTTTAATTAGTGCCTTCCTTTTTTATTATTAATACTTTAATATTATAGCAGTAATTCTTTAGTAAATTATTAAGGGCTAAGTGTGTCATTAACTGATTTATTACTGGCATTTCTTTCTGCTGTTGGGGCGGGAATAGTAAACGCAATTGCCGGCGGCGGTACACTTATCACATTTCCTACTCTTATAGCTTTAGGCCTGCCAGCAGTATCATCAAATATAACCAGTACTGTTGCACTATGCCCGGGTTATTTGGGAGCAACTCTCGCTCAAAAGAAAGACCTTGGCGGGCAGAAAAAAAGAGCATTGTTCCTTTTACCTGCCGGAATTGCGGGAGGTATCCTGGGTGGCTTTTTGCTGTTAAATACAAGCGAGAAACTTTTTGTACAGCTTGTCCCTTATTTAATACTTACTGCTTCTTTACTGCTTGCAATACAGGAACCGGTTCGCAGGCAGATTGCTAAAAAAACAAATAATAAATCCGGGAGTATCCTTTCTTTAAGTATTGTGCTTGTTTTCTTTTCTGCAATCTATGGCGGGTATTTTGGCGCTGGTTTAAGTGTAATAGTACTAACCGCTCTTGGAATAACAATAACCGACAATCTGACAAGGCTTAACGCATTAAAGCAATTTATTTCTTTCAGTGTCAACATTTCAGCCGCTGTGTTTTTTCTTTTTAGCAGTTCAGTTATCTGGACTGCTGCAATTGTTATGATATTTGGTTCTCTTCTGGGCGGGTTTATTGGCGGTAAAATTGCTGCTTATATAAAACCGGGAGTATTAAGAATATTAGTGGTGATTGCAGGTATTATTATTGCTGTAATTTATTTTATAAAATAAACTGGTTGGGGATTTTAATTATTTATAATAATTGGCCGGATATTCGAATTAAAAATACTATGTTTTAATTTAGCTTATCTTAAAGTTACTAGGGATAGCAACATAAACAAAATATTAAAATTATATAGAGTGTACCCAAACCAGAGCTGTTAATTACTGGTACAATGGAGACGGGGAACGTATAAGGAAACAGGCTGAAGATGTTGATGAACTTTATGTATATGGAGCCGACGGGGAGACTGAAGCTGTGTTTGATGCAAACGGAAGCCTTAAGTTCTTTAATATAAATACCGGTAAAGAGAACCTGGGCAGGATTGAAGCTGCAGCTTATGAATTAAGGCTTACCAATGCAACATTAAAAGGCACTTATACCGGCAATAAAATTATTGCAGAAACCAATGTTAATGTTACCGGAACAGTACAGTTAAAGGCAGGCGTTAGTATAACGCTTAAGCCCGGTTTTAAAGCTGCTGCAGGATGCAGCCTTAAGGTTACTATTGATAATACTCTTATTGTTGTGCCGCAAAAATATTATTATGTAAAAGACCACCTTGGCTCTACAAGGGTTACAGTTAATGCTGCAGGAGAGATAGCAAGCAGCTATGACTATGACCCCTGGGGAATGATTCTTGACGGCAGGAGCAGTAATTTTGGTATATCCAATGAAAAGTATAAGTTTACAGGAAAAGAACGTGACGATGAAACAAATTATGATTATTTTGGTGCAAGGTATTATGACAGCAGGATAGGCAGATGGCTGCAGGTTGACCCACTGGTTGAAAAATATCCGGGATGGAGTTCTTTCAGCTATTGTAAAGACAATTCTGTTATTTCAATTGACCCTAATGGTAAAGATGTAAAAATTAAAAATGACGTAGAAGGGAATGTTCCCAATGGTTTTAACACTAGTGAAAATTTTGGGGGATACCAGCAACATTTTATCTTGAATTACGCCAAAAAGTCGAGCGAATCAGTTAGAAAATTAGAAAATCAAATAAATAGTAAGCTTGTAAAAGAGTTTAATGACCCTCAAAGTGCACACTATGCTCCTAATGTCGCTAAATTCATAAAAACAACAGAAATTCCTGTTGGCATAGTTTCTGACATGCCAGCTTATGGAGCATTCGGTAGTAATAAGATTCTTTTAAACGATAATATTGTAAAAAGTGGCAAAGATAGTTACACCAACCTTGATGCCGTTATATTACATGAAGTTGTTCATGACATGGGAGGAGCAGATGGAAATGATCCGACTGAAGTAGCGGCATATGCTGCTGAATTTGCTAGTGGATATATATCATTTGATGATGCTAAAAAGAATATTAAAAATGAAGAAGGTTATGCGGAATTTATAAAAAATAGAAACATTACAAATGATAAAGAACTAAAAAAAGAATTATACAATTATGGAAAAACAATAATAGGTAAATAAAATGAAATATATTTTGTGTTATATTTTTATTCTATTTAACTTTTTTTTATGTTCATGCGATGAGCAAAAAAAAAAGATAACCCGTATTGATGATTATTCTGATTCTCTTTATACAATTAAAACTGAAATAAAAAATAAAATTTATCCCGTCGATTATCGTGCTACTTTTACAGATTATATTCATAGTGAAGAATATAGATTGATTAGAAATATTGCTTCTAACAAAATATCCATTCAATTTAGTAAGGAAAAGTTTAATTATATAATTGAGACAAAGAAATTTGGTGATGAATACAGATCTTTTTTTCTGAAATGGAAAAATTTGCCGAATGATATGCAATTAAGTAAATGGAAAGATAGTGTTACTTGTTTTTCAAATATGGATTCAATATCTGTAAGGAAAATAATCCCATATTTTAATGGGAAAACTGAAGTAATAGAGTTAAGGGGAATTATTATTGATTATGGAAGAGATATAAGAAATTTAGATTTTTTTAATAAAATAGAGCTTAATGAATAAATTATTATGATATTATTCCGATGAAAGTGATTATAATTTAAGAATAAATTTTTGTTAAATACACGCGGTTTTGCCCTCCCTTTCATACTGTTCATTACGCTCCTTGTTGTAAGTATGCTGCTGGGATTGATAACAATCCTGTTCTTTCTTAACAACATGGAGAGTAAAAAAATAAAAAAAGAGAAGCTTGAACTTGCCTGCACCTCTGCAGTGCAGATGCTTCTTTCTTCAGAGGATAGCCTTACAGCGGGGGAAAAGACAATACAAACAGACAAATACCCTGTTTATGTTAAGGTTAAAGAAAAGGGATTATTTTACGAGGTAACTGCCGGTCTTAATACCGGCAGGGACTCCGCACTTGTAAAATGCCTGATAGGGTACAGCGTTTCTTTTCCGGACAGTACTGCGCTTATAATATCACGCCCTAATCTCCGGGCTACTGTTGCCGGAGATACGCGCGTTTACGGCAACATTACTTCTGCAGCAGATAAGATAAACAAGGGAAAGATCTTCGGGATAGAAAATACTGTTGATGGTTTCCTTGACGGAAGGATGATTATTCAGCAGAATATTCCATCCAAAATAATAAATGAGAATATTATAAAAGAGCAGCTCGGCATAATTCCCGGTGAAGAAGAATATGAAAGCAAATATACTGACGGAGATTTCAGTTTAAACCAGGAGAGTATTAAAACACTTGATCTCTCCCGGGAAATAAATGTTCCGGGAAACCTTGTTGTAAATGGAAGCATTTACAGCAAGCATAATACGGGTACGTTAAAGTTCAGGGTTGCCGGGGAGACAATATTTGAGGACAATATTCAGTCCAACGTTGATATTGAGATTAAATGTGATTCTGTTATAAATATCGGTAACAATGTAAAGCTGCAAAATGCAGTATTGTCTGCATCAGGCGGCATTATAGCTGATGGGAGTTACTTTAAAAATGTACAAATGTTTGCTGTTGATACAATTAAAATAAGCAGCTCCCGGTTTGATTATCCTTCAGCCGTCTGCTTATATACTGATGCAGGAAAAGTATCAGCTATGAAAAACAGCATGATTATAAAATTATCTGTAATTAACGGTATAGTGATGCTTATATCCACTACTACCGGGCTATCGCAGAACAAAAGCATAAAAATGAAAATTTACCGCTGATTATGAACTTGTATCGAACAGTTCAAATCTCAGGTAACTGTTTTTTGTTATTCTTGTTGTCTTTTCTGCTTTATTATATTATGTTATTGGCGAAAATAATAAAACTAAAATGAAAAATATTCTGTTTCTGGTCGTCTTGCTTTCATTTTTCAACCTTGCCTGCAAAGTACAGAACAAGAATGATATAAATAAAGCAAAACAACATTCCGGATTTGTACGCGTTGGTGATTTTAACGCCGATCGTCTTACTGATACTTTATCGGTAGTAAAATTATCAGATATTAAAAATCCTGAACTATATAAAACTATTAACCTGTGGAACGGCGATAATCTTAAGCAGGGGGAAAAGTATGCCATACTTATTTCACACAGGGGAAAAGCACAGAAGTATTTGTTTCATGACTCATCTTTTTTTGCTACCCCCTTATGGTTTAGCGGAAAGCCGCCGGTAAATATTCTAAAAAGGAATAATAAGGACTATACTTCGTGGAAAAAAGATGTTCCTGCCTTGCATGGTGATGGAGTGCTGATTGGTACTGAAGCTGGTATTGATATATTATTGTACTGGGATGGTAAAAATTATAAATTATTCCGGCCAAATGAAGAGCCATAAATATTAAAAATTCATTAAATAAAATTGCATATAACTAGTCTGGATTAAAAAAAACTAATTTGTTGATTAGTATTTGTTAGTGTGTACTATTCTTTGATTTTTCCCCCCCTCTCTTTATATTTGAAAACATTTTTTTACAAACATTCACTATTCTAATGCAGAAAATCAACATCAGGGATTTAGGGCAATATGTAGGTCAGGAAATCTCTCTACAGGGGTGGCTTTATAATAAACGTTCAAGCGGTAAAATCAGGTTTGTTATCCTCAGGGATGGCACCGGTTACCTTCAGTGCGTATATTTCAAAGGCAATGTTTCTCCTGAGGTTTTCGAAACTGCCGACAGAATTGGGCAAGAATCATCAATTATTGTTACTGGCAAAGTTAAAGAAGAACCCCGTGCTCCCGGTGGATTTGAATTAGATGCTGTGAATCTGGAAGTTATTCAGGAAGCACATGATTATCCTATTACTCCTAAAGATCACGGAGTTGAATTTTTAATGGATAACCGCCATCTATGGCTTCGTTCAAGCAAGCAGGTGGCTATTCTTAGGATAAGGCACAGAATTGTTAAAGCTATAAGAGATTTCTTCGATAACAGGGGATTTACTCTTATGGATCCTCCTATAATTACCCCTAATGCAGTTGAAGGTACTTCAACGTTGTTTGAAACCCCGTATTTTGATCTGGGTATGGCATATCTTTCACAGTCAGGGCAGCTTTATGCTGAGGCTGGTGCTATGGCATTGGGTAAAGTTTATACGTTTGGGCCGACTTTCCGTGCGGAAAAGTCTAAAACCAGGAGGCATTTAACTGAATTCTGGATGGTTGAACCTGAAGTTGCTTTTAATGACCTTAATGATGATATGGATCTTGCTGAAGAATTTCTTGAATATATAGTACAGACTGTATTAAAAGACAAAGAAGAAGAATTAAAAGTATTGGAAAGAGATACTACCTTACTTAAAAATGTTAAAAGGCCTTTACCGCGTATATCTTATGATGAGGCTACAGAGATATTAAAGAAAAATGGAATTGAATTTGAGTATGGCAACGACCTTGGCGGTACTGACGAAACTATCATATCTAATCAGTTTGATAGGCCGGTAATGGTTCACCGTTATCCTGCTGAGGTTAAAGCTTTTTATATGAAAAGGGATCCGGAAAATCCTAAATTTGCCCTTGCTGTTGATGTGCTTGCACCTGAAGGTTATGGTGAAATTATAGGCGGAAGCCAGCGTGAAGAAGATCTTGATGTTTTGCTTTCACGAATAAAAGAACATAATCTGCCGCAGCAGGCATTTGAATGGTACCTTGATCTTAGAAGGTTTGGTTCGGTTCCTCATTCTGGTTTTGGCTTAGGACTTGAAAGAACTGTAGGATGGATTTGCGGGCTCGACCATGTCCGTGAAACTATTCCATTCCCAAGAATGATTTACAGGAATACTCCTTAATTGTTTCCGGCTTTTGCCGTTTCAGTTACCTGGTTTCCATTATAATTCCTGTTTCAGGAGTTATCTTCTTATTGATATATTAATCGCCACAAGCGATTTGTATATTATTCGTATATCATTCCGGGAAAAATCAAAAAAATTATAATATCCTTACAATAGTAAACTTATGTCACTAGAATTAGTTTTATTCTTTATTTTTGGCGGCGTAGCTGCTGTTTCAGCAGTTTTAATGATTACAAGAAGCAATCCTGTTATCAGTGCTTTGTTTCTTATCCTTAATATGGGTGCGCTTGCCGGTATTTACCTGCTGCTGAATGCTCAGTTTATAGCGGTTGTACAGGTAATTGTATATGCCGGGGCAATAATGGTTTTATTCCTGTTTGTTATCATGCTTTTGCGTCCTGAGAAGGAAAAATTGCTGGAGACAAAAGGTATTAAAACTTTTGCTTTTGCAATTGCTATACTTGTTTTTATTCAGCTTGCTTATATGATTTTCTTTGCTAATCCCTCTGCTTTTGCAGGCAATGATGTAACTGCCAGTGTTAATGCCGGTACCGTGGAAGCGATAGGCAGGGAATTATTTACAAATTATATACTTCCTTTTGAAGCTGCAGGCTATTTGCTTCTCGCTGCTACAATAGGTGCACTTGTTCTGGCAAAGAAGAAACTTGAATAGTGATTTGTAAAATTCATCTTTTGCTTTTATAACTTTTGCCATGCTTTTTAAGCAGCAGGATACAAAGTAAAGTTGTTTTACAGATATTAGTAATTGTTAAAAATTTAATTCAAATAAATAGACATATAGAATATGAACGTTCCAATAGAATTTTACCTTACCCTGTCAGCCTTCATGTTTATTGTTGGTGTTGCTGGGGTTTTAACAAGAAGGAATGCAATTGTGGTTTTCATGTCAATTGAGCTTATGCTTAATTCGGCAAACCTTACTCTTGTTACTTTTTCTTCTTTTCTTGGTAATTCAATAGGACAGTTGTTTGTTTTCTTTGTGATGACTGTTGCAGCTGCGGAAGCTGCTGTTGGCCTGGCAATAATTATTGCGCTGTTCAGAAATAAACAAACAATAAACATTGATGAGATAAATATTTTAAAATGGTAGAAAAAGAATATACTGCTTTTATGAAAATATTTAATTTATATATTAAACCCGATTCAGGCATGATTAGAAAATGGAACCTGCCCGGAATAAATCTAAAAGGAGCTGTTAAATGATACAACTTATCTGGCTTACAGTTTTCCTACCTCTGGCGGGATTCCTTATTAACGGTATCTTTGGCAGCAAAATAAAAAATGAGAAAGTTATTGGCGCTATTGGGAGTGGAACGATTGGAATTTCATTCCTTGTTGTGCTTGGTGCCTTTATACAGACCCTTGGCCTTCCCGAAGAAAACAGGCAGACTATTGTTACTCTGTTTCACTGGATTGGGGTTGGCAATCTTAATATAAATGTTGCTTACCAGGTAGATCAGCTTTCACTGGTTATGGCGCTAATAGTTACCGGTGTAGGATTTGTTATCCATGTTTATTCCATAGGGTATATGCATGGTGATAAAAGTTTCTGGCGCTTTTTCTCATACCTTAACTTGTTCATTTTTGCAATGATGAACCTGATACTGGGCGATAATTTTGTACTGCTTTTCCTTGGATGGGAAGGAGTAGGACTTTGTTCATATCTGCTAATTGGCTTTTGGTATGACAGAAAATTTGAAAAGAGTACCACAAGTGATGCTGCAAAAAAAGCGTTTATAGTAAACAGGATAGGTGATTTTGGCTTCCTCCTGGGTATGTTTCTTATCTACCTTACATTTGGAAGCCTTAACTTTAATGAAGTTTTTACCCGTGCTGGTGCTCTTAATGTAAATGAAACAATTTTTAATTTTATAGCTTTGTTCCTGTTTATTGGTGCAACCGGTAAATCAGCTCAGATTCCATTGTACGTTTGGCTGCCTGATGCAATGGCAGGCCCAACACCTGTATCAGCACTTATTCATGCTGCAACAATGGTTACTGCAGGTGTTTATATGGTTGCAAGATGTTCAATTATATTTGCAAGTGCCCCGGCTATCCTTACGGTTGTAGCAGTAATTGGTGCACTTACTGCAATTTTTGCGGCTTCAATAGGCCTGGTGCAGAATGATATTAAAAAAGTTCTGGCTTATTCTACCGTAAGTCAGCTTGGCTATATGTTTCTTGCTCTTGGTGTTGGCGCTTTTACTGCCGGTATTTTCCATGTAATGACGCATGCTTTCTTTAAAGCGTTATTGTTTCTTGGTGCCGGTTCTGTTATTCATGCTATGCATGATGATCAGGATATCCAACACTATGGCGGCCTTAAAAAATATATGCCGGTTACATATAAAGTATTTTTAATTGCGGCACTGGCAATTTCAGGGTTCCCGCTTTTGTCGGGTTTCTTTAGCAAGGACGAGATTTTATGGCAGGCTTATGCTAATGGTGGTTTTGGTTTCTGGCTGATAGGAGCTGTAACCGCCCTTATAACTGCTTTTTATATGTTCCGTCTTTATACTCTGACTTTTGAAGGCAAAGAAAGATTTGGACATGAAAAACATCCACATGAATCTCCCAAATTGATGACAATCCCGCTTATAATTCTTGCTGTACTTTCAGTTATTGGCGGTTATATAGGTATACCTGAAATATTCTCAGGCGAACATGGAAACATATTCCATGGCTGGCTTGCACCGGTATTTCATGATGCAGAAAGAAAACTTGCTCATTATGGTTCACACTCTCACATGGAAGAAATTCTGCTTATGACAATTTCAACAGTTGGAGCCATAGCTTCTATACTTTTTGCCCGCTTTGTTTATCTGAAAAAGCCGCAGATTGCGATTAATACAGCAAACAGGTTTAAAGGTTTCTATAAAGTGCTGATGAATAAATACTATGTTGATGAAATTTATGATGCTGCAGTAGTCAATCCAATAAAAAAGACTTCAGAGTCTTTCCTTTGGAAAATAGCTGATAATAAGATTATTGATGGTACTGTTAACGGTACTGCAAAACTTATTAACCTTATTTCCGGAAGTATAAGAAAAATACAAACCGGTGTAACCCAGGTATATGCTATTATTATGTTTTTGGGTATTGCAGTTGCTTTATTTTGGGTCATTCTTAATTTAACCAAATAGTTTTTTGAATATGGAAAATAATTACCTGCTGACATATTTGTTACTTATTCCGATTATCGGTTCAGTTATAGTTCTGTTTTTTAAAAAGGATAATATTAAACTGATAAGATATTTCGGCTTATTTATATCTCTTGCAGCATTTGTTGTTACAATATTTATTTATTTCGGGTTTAATTCTGAAAATCCTGATTTCCAGTTTGTGAATATTCTTAACTGGATTGGATCACCGGATACCGGTTTAAACATTGCTTATCATGTTGGTATTGATGGTATGTCAATGCTGCTTTTGCTTCTCACTGTTTTTATTACTCCTCTTACTCTTATTTCTACATGGACGGCTATTGATAAAAAAGTAAAAGATTTTACTTTCTTTATGCTTGTTCTTGAAGCAGGTATGATTGGTGTTTTTATTTCCCTGGATTTATTCCTTTTCTATATTTTCTGGGAAGCTATGCTTATTCCTATGTACTTTATTATTGGTATATGGGGAGGCGACCAGAGGATTTATGCTTCAGTTAAGTTTTTCATTTATACAATGTTTGGCAGCCTTTTAATGCTTGTTGCTATTATTTGGCTGGCTGTTTATGCTTCAGGACCGTTGGGATATTTCTCAACCAACCTGGTTGAACTTTATAAAATTGGCCCCACAATAGGGCTTAATGTTCAGATGTATATGTTCCTGGCATTTGCTTTTAGTTTTGCAATAAAAGTGCCGTTGTTTCCACTGCATACCTGGCTTCCTGATGCTCACGTTCAGGCACCAACCGCAGGCAGTATAATCCTGGCTGCAGTACTTCTGAAAATGGGTACATACGGCCTGCTCCGCTTTTGCCTGCCGTTGTTCCCGCAGTCTGCTGTATATTTTGCCCCATATATTTCAGTGTTGGCAATAATTGGAATTATATATGGCGCACTGGTAGCAATGGTTCAGAAAGATATTAAAAAACTGGTCGCATATTCATCTGTTTCGCACCTTGGTTTTGTTGTGCTGGGTATTTTTGCTTTAACTCAGGAATCCGTTCAGGGTGCAGTTATCCAGATGGTCAATCATGGTTTATCAACAGGCGCCTTATTCTTTTTAGTAGGTGTTATCTATGAAAGAACACATACACGTGAAATTTCTGATTATGGCGGAATAGCTAAAGTAGTTCCAATATATTCTGTAGCACTTATGCTGGCGATGTTGTCATCTGTAGGTTTACCGGGCTTAAATGGTTTTATTGGTGAATTTTTAATCCTTCTTGGCTCGTTTAAGTCTGATGTTCTTCATAACTGGTGGTTTACAGTATTTGCTGCTTCAGGAGTAATTTTTGCAGCTATATACCTGTTATGGATGTATCAGAGAGTTGTTTACGGCGAGTTTAAACCTTCCAATAAGCTTTCACATCTGACAGATATGAACGGCAGGGAAATTTTTATTATGGCTTCTTTGCTTGTGTTTATTGTTTGGATTGGTGTTTATCCGTCTACATGGCTTAAAGTTTCAGATAAATCTACAGCTAAAGTAATTGAACAGGTTTTAGCTCCTGAAAAATCTGCTGAAAATAGTAACCTTTTATATCAACCGGCAGGGAAATAACTGATTGATAAAAAGTAAATCAAAATATATTCTATTCTTTGTGATTCTGCTTTCTGCGGAGTTGTTTGCTGTAAATACTGTGGAGGAAATAGCTGATTCATCTGTGGCAAACTCTGTATCACAAACAGTACAACACGTTTTACCTGATCCTTTTATGGTAATCCCATTTGCTTTGCTTTTACTTCTAATTGCATCCGGGCCGCTTTTTTTTAAGCATTTCTGGGAACATCATTATCCAAAGATTTCAATTGCTCTGGGACTTATAACAGTAGTTTATTATCTGTTTTTTATTAAAGATACTCATGTACTTTTGCATACACTTGCTGAGTATCTTTCCTTTATAGCGCTGTTAGGTTCATTATTCGTTGCTTCAGGCGGCATTCTTATAAAAGTTAACAGGAAGGCTACTCCTCTTACAAATACAGTATTTTTGTTAATTGGAGCTGTTTTATCTAATATTATAGGAACTACCGGCGCTTCAATGTTACTAATAAGGCCATTTATTAAAATAAATAAAGATCGTATTTCGCCATACCACATTATATTCTTTATTTTTACAGTGAGTAACATTGGCGGGGCATTAACACCTATTGGAGACCCTCCATTATTCCTTGGCTTTTTAAGAGGTGTCCCATTTTTCTGGGTTATACAGCATGTATGGTATATGTGGCTTCCTGCTCTTTTACTTATTCTTGCCATATTCTATGTTATTGATTCTGCTAATAAAAAAGGGAGTGATGTTCAGGAAAACTATTCCGGGAAAATTGAGTTTAAAGGAGCCAAAAATTTATTATACCTTGTTATAATATTAGTCTCTGTTTTTATTGATCCGGCTGTAATTTCATGGGTACCGTCTCTTTCTCCGCTTCCTTTCGGAATAAGGGAAGTTATAATGTTTCTTGTTATATATCTTTCTTATAAGACAGCAAACCAGGATATCCTTAGAGCAAATGAATTTGATTTTGAACCAATAAAAGAAGTTGCCTTTTTATTTATTGGAATATTTGCTACAATGATTCCCGCTCTTCAGCTTATTGCACATGAAGCAAGGATTCTTGGCGACCAGTTAAATGCCGGTGTATTCTTCTGGGCTACCGGGCTGCTTTCCGGCTTCCTCGATAATGCTCCGACATATCTCAATTTCCTTAGTGCTGCTATGGGAAAATACAGTCTTGACGTTAATATCCAGGCTCAGGTTAAGGAATTTGTTGTTGCCGATGAAATATACCTTGCTGCAATTTCTGTTGCGGCTGTCTTTTTTGGGGCGCTGACATATATTGGCAACGGGCCGAACTTTATGGTTAAATCTATCAGTGAAAGAGCTGGTATTGAAATGCCAGGTTTCTTTTCTTATATAATAAAATATTCTCTGCCGGTTCTTATTCCGGTTTTTACAGTTATCTGGTTAGTATTTTTTATAGGAAGAGGTTAATTCATGGCCGGCATAATTGAAGCATTAGAAAATAAAAAGAATGGATTTTGTTTCGGCAACAGGGTTTTACTGCCGTTTCATGGTTATATACTTAAAATTGTTGTTGATAATGATATAATAATGGATTTCTCCCGTATCTCAAAAGATGCAGTTATTGGTGAAACCGATGCTTTTACTGAGATTTACTTCCTTCAGCATGAGAACCTGAAAGATGTGGTAGGTAAATATGAGGCAATCAAACTTCTTATTGTTGAAAAAGATAAAGATGTTTTTGATTTGAAAAATCATTTAAAACTACTTTTAAGGCTGGGCGAAGATCATAAATTAACAATTGAAAAAACTGACGAAGACACTTTATTTATAGAATAATATTATGATTACTAATTTTCAGGATTTATACAATTTAACCCCGATGTTATTAATTGCTGCCGGTATACTGGTTTCTCTTATTGTTGAGATGTATACTAAGAAGGCAGCTCTTATAATGCCCTGGTTATCAATAATTATGTTTCTTGCTGCAGGTTTACATGCTTTATGGAATGTAAATACAACCGGGACTCTGTTTCAGGGTATGCTGGCAACAGGTGGGAACGTAAGTATTTTCCATTTCATTTTTAATTTCGGTGCAGTAATTGTCTGCCTCCTTTCAATTGATTATATAAAGAAGGAAGGCGCATATTACGGTGAGTATTACATTCTTGTCCAGTCATCTGTGTTGGGTATGATGTTAATGGCTGCTGCCAAAGACCTTCTTGTTATTTTTATGGGACTTGAAATAATGTCTGTGTGCTTTTATGCACTTGCTGGCATTAACCGCAAAAGAGTTAAGTCAAATGAAGCAGCCTTAAAGTATTTTCTTCTTGGTGCTTTTGCTACTGGTTTTATAGTATATGGTATGGCTCTTATCTATGGAGCAGTACATTCAACATCAATAGATATGATGATTGCAGAATTTCCGCTGCTCAGCAGAAATATACTGTTTATCTCGGGTATACTTCTGTTTCTTGTTGGTTTTTCATTTAAAATTGCAGCTTTTCCTTTTCATATGTGGGTTCCTGATGTATACCAGGGATCTCCAACTACAATTGCCGGGTTATTCTCTACTTCAGGTAAGGCTGCTGCATTCAGTGCCATAATTGTCTCTGTAAGTGCAATATTTATATCCGGTGAACAAACAGCCGTTTTTCGCCCATACCTTGCTGTTATTTCACTTTTTTCTATGCTCTTCGGAAGTATTGTTGCTATTGCCCAGGATGATATAAAAAGAATGCTTGCTTACTCATCTATATCTCACGCAGGGTATATGCTGATTGGGCTTGCTGCAGGTAATAACGAAGGTATTGCAGGAATAATTTTTTATCTGACTGCTTATACATTTATGAATTTAGGTGCATTTGGCATTATAGCTCTTGTTGAAGGCAGGGAAGAAACAAATCTTTCAATAAAATCATATTCAGGTTTGGCTAATAAATATCCTTTCCTGGCTGCTCTTCTTGCTATATGTATGTTCTCGCTTGCAGGACTGCCGCCCTTTGCAGGATTCTTTGGTAAATATTATGTGTTTATTGCTGCAGTTAAAGGAAACCTTACGTGGCTTGCCATTCTTGGTGTAATATCAAGCGCAATAAGCGTGTACTTCTATTTAAGAATAGTAGTGTTAATGTACTTTAAAGAGGCAACCGACAGTATTTATGTTGAAAAAAGCAATACAGGCCTTTTAGGGGTTGTAATATCTGTATTAATGATAATAGCTCTTGGCATTTTACCAGGGTCATTGATTAACCTGATATCTGCATTTCTTAAAATATAAGTTTGATTTTGGTTTTATAATTAACGCCCATTATGGGCGTTTTTTGTATTAATCTTAATTCTTTTTGATTCCTGTTTAGTGACAGAAAAAATCCCATTTATTTAATAGACATATCATCCCCGGAATTATTATCTTTGTACATTCAATTGGTTATGAAACCAATGTTATTTCTAATTTAATCCCTTAAAAAATGATACCCTTATTTTCAACCGGACAGGTAAGAGATGTTGACTCTTATGCAATAAATCAACTTGGTATGCCATCTGTTTTGCTGATGGAAAATGCTTCTGCAGGTATATATAATATTTGTACAGAACAATTTGAACTTCTGAAAAAACCTGTGAAGCGCATAGGATTTGTCTGTGGGAAAGGAAATAATGGCGGGGATGGTTTTGCTGCAGCACGCCATTTTGCAAATAATGGTTACAGTGTCCTTGTAGTACATCTGGCGGAAGAAGATGAAATGTCGAAGGATGCATTGACAAATTTTTTCATCTTAAGACGATTATCCGAACAAAATAAGAATATTGTAATAAAAAAATATAATGGGAATAAGGGATTTATTCGTAAAAGCGGCTTGGAAGAATGCGATGTGATTTTTGATGCAATGATAGGTTCAGGCGGGAAAAGCGGCCTTAATGAGCCTTATTGTACAATTGTTAAGGAATTAAATACATTTGCCGCGTATAAAATAGCTATTGATATACCAACTGGTTTAAATTCAGATACCGGTTATGCAGAAGATGTATTTAATGCTGATATGACTATTACACTTGCTGAATATAAAAAAGGTTTATTCCTTGGCAAAGGATATGAATGTTGTGGTGAAATAATAAAAAGCGGTATAGGTATTGATAATTCCTATTTTGACAGGTACGAAGTTGATGAATACCTTATTGAACCGGAAGATGTTTATGCTTTTCTTCCTGAAAAGAAGAAAAGCTCGCACAAATATTCTGCCGGTAAAGTATTTACAATTGCTGGTTCCGGCAAATTACCGGGAGCTGCAGTACTGGCTTCAAAAGCTGCGTTAAAAACTGGCGCCGGTTCTTCAATACTTGCGTTTCCTCAATCAGCCAGAAAATTAGTACACAAGAATCTTGCTGAAGTAATTGTGGAAACTTATGATGATGAAAAAACTGAAATTCTTGCCAAAAACAATATCAGCCAGCTTGAAAAAAGAATTAAATGGTCAGATGTATTGGCAATTGGCCCCGGACTTGGCAGGGAAGAGGCTACCCAGAAAGCGGTATTGAGCATATTAAAAGAGCATAACTATAAAAATCTAGTTATTGATGCTGACGCTCTATATCCATTAAATAACGGGCATTATAATAAAATAAATCTAAAGGGGACGGTGCTCACACCGCATTTGGGTGAATTTTCCAAACTTTTAGGTGTTGATATTTCGGAAGTGGAAAAAGATATCCTGTCTTTTGGAAAGAAATTTGCCGGGGAAACAGGTGCTTATCTTGTACTAAAAGGTGCTCCTACAATAATTTTTAACCCTGATGGAGAAGCTTTTATAAATACTACCGGAAATCCCGGTATGGCTAAATTTGGTTCAGGTGACGCATTAACCGGAATACTTGCCGGATTTATTGCTCAGTCTGAGACAATTGAAGAAGCTGTTATTGCCGGAGTTTATTTACATAGCCTTGCTGCTGATCTTCTTCTGAAAGACTATACAGAGTATGGCTTTACAGCTACAGATATAATTAATAAAATGCCATCTGCAATAAAATTTATAAGGAAATCAATTGTTTAAATATCTCCTGGAAAATAAAAAAGTAGCTTATATTCTTTTATCAATTTATTGGGCAATTCTTTTTATAGGAACTACTTTACCCGGCAGCCAGGTGCCTTCTCTTGGTATGTCAGACAAAAGCAAGCACTTTGGCGGATATATGGTTTTAACTATTCTCCTTTATATAACATTGTTGTTTCAGGATAAGTTTAAAGTTCTAAAACATCACTCTGCTGTTGCTGCGTTTTCCATCATTGCTGTTTATGGAGTTCTTGACGAACTGCATCAAAGGCTGATTCCGGGCCGTAGTTGCGATATAAATGACTGGATAGCTGATATGATTGGGGTAACTATAGGATTGATTATTCTCAAACTTTTCCTGAAGAAAAAGCTTCATCCACAGGCAAGCTAAAATCTATAAGCACTTATATAATAAATATACAGCTTATATAATCAATTACTCGGTATGTAAGCTATTTGCCGTTTTATACCATCCTTTCTAATGGCAGCATATACAACCGTGCCTGGTCTAATGCTTTTACAGCTTTTGAATTAAATTCTTCAAGTCTTTTAATAAGATCATTTTCTACTGACTCATCCGTTAATGGAATTAATTTAACATTCTCATGCCCGGGGTATGTTCTTGTTCCAAGGAGGGGGTCAGCTCCTGAAAATTTTCCTGTTACATTTTCCCATTTTGAATATGATTCAATACGAAGGGTTTCTAGTATTGTGTCAATCCTTTCTTCCAGAACATCATGATAAACAAGAAAAGCAATTTTCATTTTCCACCCTCCGGAGTATTGGTTTTGTAGCGCCGTAATATCTTATCAATAAGTTTTTTAAAAGATATATCGTCTAGGATAGTATAAACAACTGGTACAACAAAAAGTGTTAAAATAGTAGAAGTTACAAGTCCGCCAATAACTGCCTGCCCCATAGGGGACCTGAATTCAGAGCCTTCACTTACTGCAAAAGCAACCGGAATCATACCAAAAATCATTGCGAATGTTGTCATCAGAATAGGTCTGAGTCTTGTTGGGCCGGCAATAAGTATGGCTTCTTCACGTGAGTGGCCTCTTTCCCGTTGAATATTAATATAATCGACAAGAAGAATACCGTTCTTGGTTACAAGTCCCATCAGCATTATAATGCCAATCATGGACATAACTGACATAGAACTACCTGCAATTAATAGTGCAATAACCGCACCTATTATTGACATAGGCAATGCAAGCATGATAGAGAAAGGATAAACAAAGCTTTCAAACTGTGCCGCCAGCACAATATAAACAAAGATAACAGCGAGAGCTAATGAAATAAGTATATCTCCAAATGACTCCGCCTGTTGTTCACCTTCACCGGCAACTTCAATACTGTAGCCGGATGAAATTTTAAGCTTTGAGATATTTTCCTGGGCAGCGCCAAGTACTTCACCAAGAAATTTACCGGAAAGATTTGACTGTATCCTTATTTCTCTTTGCCTGTCATACCTGTTTATTCTTGTTGGTCCTGTGCCTCTGTCTATAAAAGTAACATCACTTAAAGGAATTAGTAATGAACTGCCGTCATTTGCCTTGTTGTTACTCATTACAGTAATATTTGAGACATTCTCAGTAGTAGTTCTGTCGGTAGGGCGCAGCCTTACACGCACATCATATTGTTTGTCACCTTCTTCAAATTTTGTCACATCTGCACCATCAACTAATGCGCGTACCGTAGTAGCAATTATTGCAGGGTTAATGCCAAGCTGAGCTGCTTTTTCACGCTCAATTGTAATTTTAACTTCAGGTTTTGAAGATTCGAGACTTGATGTTACATCAACAGCACCTGGTGTAGTTTTAAGTATTTCTTTTACCTGGTCGGCAATAATACTAAGAGTACCAAGGTTTTCTCCTCTGATACTAAAGGTAACTGGCTTTTCGGCACCACCTGGTCCGCCGGGAAGGCCATAACTAATATTAGCCCCCGGAACTTTAATTTGCGTCCTGAGCCTGTCCATATATTCCTGTACTGTATAACCGCGTTTCTTTTTGCTTATCATTTTTATGTGGACAGTAGCCTGGCTTACAGTATTATTTCCACTGCCTATAGTGGTTAATATATTTATAATATCATGATTGCCTTTAAGCTTATCTTCAATTTGCTGAGTTATCCTGTCTGTTTGTTCAAGTGAACTTCCGGGCGCAGCCTCAACTGTAATATCAAATTCACCCTGATCCTGCTGGGGGAAAAACTCAGAACCAAGCTGTCCCATAAGAATAAAACTGAAAACGAAAATAAGTATTGAACTGATTACAATAGTAATCCTGTGTCTTATAGACCATCCAAGCATCCTCTTGTATTTTACACTCATCCAGTCAAAAACATGGTTAAAATAGTATAATCCTTTTTCAAGTATATGTCCATTCTTGTTTAATCCTTCGTCACTTTCCTTAAGCCAGCGTGCAGAAAGCATCGGGGTAAGGCTGAATGCAATAAACAATGAAACCAGCACGGCAAAAGTTATAGTTAAACCAAACTCATAAAAAAATCTTCCAACTATACCGGGCATGAATGCTACAGGTACAAATACTGCTACAAGAGTAAAAGTTACAGCCATTACAGCAAGGCCTATTTCATCACTTGCAGCTTTAGCTGCTTCAAGCGGGGTTTCTCCTTCAGACATGTGCCTGTAGATGTTTTCAATAACTACTATAGCATCATCAATTAAAAGCCCTACAGCAAGAGACAAGGCAAGCAGTGACATCATATTAAGAGTAAAGCCCATCGCATTCATAAGCATAAAACTGCCTATTACTGAAGTAGGCAGCGCGAAAGCGCTTATAATTGTTGCTCTGAAGTTTGCCAGAAACAGGTAAATAACAAGTACTGCAAGTATAGCTCCATATATAAGATCAAAAAGTACATCGTTGATAGAGTCTTCAATAAACTGGCTGTTATCTGTCGCTAAAGTAATTTTTATATCCTGAGGAAGCTCTTTTCGTAATGTTTCAAGTTCTTTTTTTACCTGTTTTGCAATATTTACAGTATTTCCGCCGGATTGCTTCCTGATTTCAAGGCCGACTGCAATTTTCCCATTTAATCTTGTTAAACTTGTTCTTTCTTCTGATGTATCCTTTACAGCAGCTATATCTGAAAGATATACAGTTTTGTCTTTACCTGAGGAAACCACAACGTTGTTAAAATCGCTTACATTTTTAATTTTGCCCATGGTACGAAGGATCAACTGCCTTTTACCCTGGTTTAAGTTTCCGCCGGGAACCTCAACATTGGCCGCTCCGACACTTTGAATTATATCGTTAACTGAAAGATTATATGCTCTCAATCTGTCAGCGTCAATTTCAATTAAAATTTCACGTTCTGATCCACCAACCAGGTCAGCAGAACCAACTCCCTGAATATTTTCAAACCGCGGACGGACAGTATTGTCAGCGAAATCTGTTATTTCTCTGTCTGCACGGTTTCCTGATATTGTAAGTGTGAGGATTGGTGTTGAAGCGGGGTCATAACGCTGAATTACCGGCTCTTCTATATCATCAGGGAGGTCAGCTCTTTTAGCTGATACTTTTTCTCTTACCTCCTGGGCTGCCGTCTTCCCATCAATTTCAAGTGCAAATTCTATAATTACAATTGAAACGCCTTCCTGTGATATTGACTGTATATGCTTAACACCTTCAACAGGGTTAACAGCATCTTCAATTATTTTTGTAACCTGTGTCTCAATTTGTTCCGGGCCTGCACCGGCAAGAACAGTAGTAATTGTAACATAAGGAATATCAACATCAGGATATAAGTCAACATTAAGTTTATATAAGGAAAAAAGGCCTAATACCAGTATTGCAGTTACAACCATAGTAGTAAAAACAGGCCTTCTTATTGATACATCTGCAAGTTTCATGTAATATCCTTGGTTAGTATTACTTATTTACTGCTTACAATATTAACCCTTGTGCTGTCTGAAAGATTATTCATCCCGGTGGTGACTATTGTATCACCTTCAGATAACCCGGAAATAATTTCCGTAAACTGATCATTACTAAAACCTGTTTTAATATTAACAGGCATGGTAATATTATCCTTTACTATATATACTACATTAGAATTTTGCTGCCTTGTTATGGCCTCAGTTGGAATTGTTAAAACATTTTCATGTACCTGAGTTACTACATTAACTTTTACAAACATGCCTGGTTTGTAGAAATTATCTTTAGTGTTGCCAAATTGTGCCTTTATTCCAAAAGATCTTGAGTCAATGGAAGCAGAACGGTTAATTTCAGTTACTTTACCAGTTTGGGCTATGTCTTTGTTAAATTCGGAATATACTTTTATGCTTGTACCCATTTTTAATGCTGGTACCTCTGATTCACTTACATTAAATTTTACAATAATCTGGCTTATATCTGCAATAATTGCAATATTGGTACCGGGGTTAACCCAGTCTCCGGGGTTCACATTTACTTCTGTAACAGTTCCTGAAATTGGTGCTGTAAGTATTACCGCCCCTTGTGCAGCTTCAAAATTTGCCTGTGCAACAGAATAAGCCGTTTGTGCCTGGTCAACAGCCTGTTTTGCAACAGCGCCTTCCTTAAACAGGGCAGTCATCCTGTCAAATTCTCTTTTTGCATTTTCGAGGCTTGCCTGTGCCTGCAGAAATTGTGAAGATAATCCTGTCTTTTCAAGCTCAACAATTATTTCGCCTGCTTTTACATATTGCCCAACTTTTACCTTTACAGAAACAATCCTTTCAGAAATCTTTGCAACGACATTTGATTGCTTAATACCTTCAAGATTTCCTCCGTAAGTCCTTTCATTAGTTATGTCACGTTTTTGTACTTTTGAAACCGAAACAGGAATAACCTTATTTAGTTCAGTGAAATCTGCTTTTTTGTCATCTTTTCCACCACAGCCTGCCAAGACTAAAAGATAAAGAAGCAAGAAGTGTTTCAAATAATTATGTTGAATTGTCATATTAAAGTTCCTGCAAAAATTATTATCAAAACGGCTTATTTTCCGGCAGAACCAACTACATTTTCCCATTGAGCTTTCGAAACAAGGAAGTCATAAATTGCCTGGGAATAATTTGTTCTTGTTTGAGTAAGTGAGCTTTGAGTATCCAGAATTTCTAATTGGGTACCAATCCCATTTTTATAGCGTGACTGAGCAATTTCAACAGCTCTTTGAGCCTGCTGAAGGCTTTTCTCCTGGGCAAGTACTCTTTCTTTTGCTTCCTGCATTTTTAACTGCGCCTGTACTAACTGAATTCTCAATCCTTCAGATATTTTCTTTCGTGTTAATTCAAGCTGCTCCTTATTTATTATTGCCTGTTCAATACGCGAGTTTCTCTTAAATCCATCAAAGACAGGAATAGAAAGGCTTAATCCAACAGTAATTGTGTTTGCCCATAAATAATTACTAAAGTTGAAAGAATTATCCTGGGTTTGCCATAAATAATTCGCAAAAGCTGAAAGAGTAGGGAAGTATTCAGCACGTTCAAGGCTTATATTTTTATCAAGTACAGAACTCTGGAAATTAAGGGCAGTCAACATCGGGTTATTTTCCAGAAGCAGGTCTGCCGATTCTTTCATTAACCCAGGATCAACTGGTTCAAGAACAAAATCCCCCTTAATCTCAATTTTTTGATCCAGATTAATTGCCAGTAGATTTTTAAGGCTGTTCTTTGCCATTTCAAAATTATTTTGGGCCTGGATAAGAACAGGATTTACATTAGCCAACTGTACTTCAGCACGAAGATAATCATATTCAGAAGAAACACCCTGTTTATACTGGGATTCAACATTATCAAAATTTGCTTTTGCTACTTCATAGCTTTGCGTACTTACAGTAATTAATTCTCTGGCTAACAGGGCAGCGTAAAAAGCTTGCTTAGCACCCAGTACAATCTCATCTTCAGTTGATTTTTCAGAAAACCTGTAATAACTATAGTAATCATTTGCTATATTAATAGCAGTATTTACTTTAAGGCTAAACAGGGTCTGGTTAAGTGTAGCACTAAGATTATAGCTGTTATCTGCGCCAAGAGATATTGTTTGCGGGGATGAAGAAGGATTAAACGGAGTATTTGGAGGGATAAACAATACCGGGGATTTAACATTTCTTGTATAATCAGCAGTTCCGTTAATTGAAGGCCATACACTGCTATATGCTTCATCTATTTGTGATTGGGCTTTTTCAACATCTTTCCTTGCAAGCCTTACATCATAGTTATTTTTTAATGCTAATTCTATTACCTTATTCAGGTCTAAAACTATAACACTGTCTTTTAATTCCACGGCCTCAGCAGAAAAAACACTAAATAATAAAATTAAGAGAAAACTCCAGCTCCATTTAATTATATTACCGGTTATTGCCATAATAAATCCTTGTTATTATTTCCTGCTAACCTTGAGTAAAAGAATAGTAATCCCTATTCTTCAATAACCAAAAGAACCTTAGTGCTAAAAATTATAACTTTAGAAATTAAACCAATATAAGAAATGAACATGCAGCCTATGTAACCTGCATTCCCAAATTGCCATTCCTGATTTTCAGCGATATTTGCTTTTTCAAAAATGAAACAAGAATTGTTTAAATTCAAATATTATTTGCAATAATTAAAAAAAAGTTAGTTGCAGCAACTATCTGAATTATCTAAGTTTGCTTCCGAAATTCTGCAATAATTGAAAAACAAGCAATTTTACCTGTAAAGACGGAATAACATTGAGGAGAGGCAGTAGAAAATCTAACCGGATGGTTACACCAGTAATAATAATAATTTATTTACTGGATCTTTTATTTCTATATTTCTTAAAATATAAGAATCAGGAATTATCTCTTACAGAATTTGAAATTCATAATATTGGCAATATTCTGAACCTTCTTTTTACTGTGATGGTAATTGCCGGTATTATTACTAACACTTTGTCATCTAAGCGAAAAGCAAATAATACAGCCTACATCTGGTTTACTGTTGTTCTGAATGTTCTGATGCTTTTAGCCACACTAAGCATAATAATTAAACTTCCGGTTAAGAATCATTATATGTTTGCTCATCCGCTTCAGGAAGTGATCACTGTTTTTTTATTCCTGCTTTATCAATTTGTGATGTTTGTATTTATCTCATTTTTATGGCTTAATACTTTTGGTGGAAGAGAACTTTTAATAATGCGTGCAGCAGTTAATTCTGTAATTCTTATTGTTATACTATTTCTCTTTGCCTTTTTTTATTTAAGTACCAGAAGGGATAAAGGTGTTGACAAGATTGAGCCAAAATCCAGGTCTAATATTGCTGTTGTACTTGGTGCCGCAGTATGGAGTCATAACCAGCCAAGTCCCAGCCTTGCTGCCCGCGCAGAAAAAGCCGCTGAACTATTAAGGAAGAAGTATGTGGGGTCAATATTCTTAACCGGGGGAAACGCACCTGGTGAGATTTCTGAATCTCAGGCAGCTTTTAATTACATAAAAGACAAAAATATTGATACAACAAAAGTATTTTTGGAAAGAAAAACAACTTCCACTTCGGAACAGGTGAAGTATATAAAAAAGAGTATAGTTGTATCCCGGCCAGGCTGCAATATTTTTATTGTATCTGATTCATATCATCTTACCCGGGTTAAAGAAATTTGTAAATTTTACAATGTTAAAGCTGATGTGGTTTCTTCTGATATGGAATTTAACTTCAGAAGTAAAATTTATTATAAACTACGGGAAAGCCTGGCGCTAATACTTTTCTGGGTTTTTGCTATATAATTGCTGTTTTGTTAAAAAAATGCAGTGAAAAGTATAAATTAACCTATTTTAGACCATGTAATTCAATATATTTGTAGGTGAAATCTTAAAGAAATGTTAAATTTCATCAATAGTCTTTAAGTTTTTATAAATTTATTTATAATTAAGCTGTTCTTTAATAATCAGATTGAAAATATGTCTCAAATGTTCAAACGCCGAGTTGTAAGAGAAAGAGTACTCCAGATACTATATGCTTACGAACTGAATCGTGAATCTCTTGAAAATTTAATTGGCAGTATTCTGCAGGATGTATCAGAAAAAACTGACAGGGATTTTGCCAATGACCTGGTTAACAGGGTTATTATATATAGAAATGAACTGGATAAAGAGATTAAAGAAAGGGTTGATAACTGGGAAATTAACCGTATTGCCCTTATTGATAAAATACTTCTTAGAATGGGATTATGTGAACTTTTTTACTTTCCCGATATCCCTCCGAAAGTTTCAATAAATGAATCCATTGAAATAGCGAAAATATATAGTACTGCAGGAAGCGGTAAATTTATTAATGGTATACTTGATGCTGTTCTTTCAGACCTGAAAAAAACAGGTAAACTGAACAAAACAGGAAGGGGACTTGTAGAAGAATCAATTGTTAAATCAAGTCCTAAAAACAGCAAATGATAACTTTTCAGTTTTATACATCTATTTTTTACAATAATACTCAATACTGCATTATAAAATTAAATTATATGGAGTAATGTGAAGGAAAGAGGAAAAATATTTGTATGGACTCTGTTTGATTTTGCCAATACATCGTTTTCTATTATTGTAGTTACTTTCTTATATGCTATATATTTTAAGAAAACTGTAGCCGGTGGCCAGGCAATAGGTGATCTGTACTGGAGTATTGCAACCAGTATTGCTATGATTGTTACTGCAATAATTTCTCCTGTGCTTGGGGCAATTTCTGATTACTCTGCCGGTAAAAAAAGATTTTTACTGTTTTTTACAATACTGTGTATTGCCGGTACTTCCTTTTTGTATTTTGTTGGCCCGGGAAATGTTTTTGCAGGTGTTTTCATATTTGTGCTTGCAAACATCGGGTTTGAAGCGGGTTTGGTTTTTTATGATGCTTTTCTGCCTGAAATTACAGTCCCTAAAAATTATGGAAGAGTAAGTGGTTATGGTTTTGCAATGGGCTATCTTGGCTCACTTGCTACACTTGGAATAGTTTATCCGTTTATTCAGAATGGGTATATTAAAGAAACATTTCCTATTGCTGCATTGTTTTTCCTTGTCTTTTCACTTCCTCTGTTTTTTGTTCTATCTGATAAAAGGAAAAAGACAGAAGGCAAAATAAATTATATTTCTATAGGTGTTAGCAGAGTCTGGACTACTCTTACTCATTTAAAATACTATAAGAATCTTGCTCTCTTTTTGTTGTCATACCTCTTTTATATTGAAGGTGTTAACACAATTATATTTTTTGCAGGTAATTATGCCAGTACAACACTTGGATTTTCTGATTCCGAACTGCTGCTATTTTTTCTTACTGTTCAAACCACAGCAATTCTGGGTTCTGTTATACTTGGCATTATAGCTGATTCTATTGGGCAGAAAAAAACAATAATAATATCGCTGATTATCTGGCTGATAACCGTTTTGCTTGCATATTTTACACATGATAAAACTGGTTTCTATGTAGTTGGGCTGCTTGCCGGGGCCGCAATGGGTTCCAGTCAATCTACCAGCAGAAGTATGATGTCAAAATTAACACCGCCTGATAAAAAAACAGAATTCTTTGGTTTTTATTCTTTCTTTGGTAAAAGTTCAGCAGTTATTGGCCCGCTTGTTTTTGGAATGGTGAGTTATATAAGCGGGAGTCAAAGGCTTGCAATAATCTCAGTCGGATTCTTCTTTGTTATAGGGTTGCTGCTGTTATTTAAGGTACAGGATCCTAATAATACTGAAATACCTGATTATGAATAAACCTGGTATACAGGTTTTCCGCTAAGTTTAGTAACATCCCAATTTATATCACGGCTAAATTCTGTTGTTCTTTCCCTGCACTCATTATATTTACAGAATTTGCACAATTCAGGTTTGCAGTAATCAAAGTGGATTTTTATCTGGGCTTCCGGGAATGTAATTTTTAAATTATCCTTAATTTCTCTTTCTTCAGTATGTGATTTCTTGATATTAAAATAATATGGGAATATAAGGTGGAAATCAATAAAGACAGATTCTCCGCTTTTCCAGAACCTTAATTCATGTATATCTATCCAGTAATTTTTCCTTATTTCAACAAGTCTTTTTGCAATTGCTTCAAGTATTTCCGGCTTATTTGCTACCATAAGCCCACCGACTGATTCTCTGATTAATGAAAAGCCGGTAAAAATAATATTCAGCGCTACAAGGATTGCAATAATGGGATCAAGAAGTGTGTAATTGGTTAACATTACAAGTAAAATTGCAATAATTACTCCAATGCTTGTATAAGAGTCAGTCAAAACATGTTTTCCATCTGCAATAAGTGTAAGTGAGTTTGTCTTTTTCCCTGTTGCGACCAGGTAAAGCCCCAGGCCAAGGTTGGCAAAACCGGCAACAGAAATAATAATTACACCAATATCCAGTTTTCGGAGTTCTGTACCAGAAATAATTGCAGAAATTGACGTTTCAATAATAAATATAGCAGCAATAATAATGAGGAGCCCTTCAATAGCAGCAGAAAAATACTCAATATTTCCATGCCCGTAAGGATGAGAATCATCAGCAGGTTTTGCACTTAATATAATACTGTAAAGTGCCATTGATGTGGCAAGTATATGCACAACTGATTCGGCTGCATCTGAAAAAATGGCTGTTGAATGAGTTAGAAAATAAGCTGTCGTTTTTGCTGCAAACATACCAATTCCCACAAAAAGGGAAATGAAAGCAGCTTTTCTTTTTATTTCGTAATTCTTTACCAACATTTTTATGTTAAATAATTTTATTCCGGTCAGGTAAAACTTAAATTGTCTTAACAATAATAACAGTCATATCATCATGCTTTGACGCATTATGCTCAAAAAAGTTTACTGATTCAATAATTGCCTCTTTTATAAGGTGAGCTGGTTTGTGTGCGTTAGCAAGTATAATTTTCTTCAGTCTGTCTTCGCCAAATTCCTGCAGGTATTCATTCCTTGATTCAATTACTCCATCAGTATAGAAACACAATATATCACCTGATTCCGGTGACAATGTTATTTCTTCAAGAGTATTTTCAAAAAGTGAATGATTACCAATTCCAATGCCTACTCCGGCAGGTATTATATTTGAACATGAATTCTCTTTACGTGAATAATATATAACGGGCAAATGTCCTGCGCGGCATAAAGTAATAGTATTATCAGGGTTAATATTTCCTATTATTGCTGTAAAGAATGAGCCGGGATTTATTATCTGTTTAAGATTTCTGTTTAGTGAAGTAAAAATATTTTTAGGCGTTTCATGGTGGCTGACAGAGTTATGCAGTATAGCCCTAACCTGGACCATTAAAATTGCTGCAGCCATACCTTTCCCGGATATATCTCCAATGACAAGGAAAACTTTATCCGGTTCATTCTCTTTAGTTATAAAATCATAGTAGTCGCCACCCACCTCACGGGCGCTTTCAGAAAATCCGCATATATCAAAATGGCTATGTATCGGAGGTGTTTTGGGCATAAGTGCAGTTTGAATATCTCTTGCAACAGAAAGCTCATCTTTTGCTGTGATTTTATCTGCAAGTTCGAATGCAATTAACAGGTTTATTGATATGAATGAAAACCATGCCCATTGCCAGTTACCATTAAAATATGCAAGTATAAATAGTATAAAAGCAATTGTATATACGAGCCTTCTGGCAGGGGATAGCTGCATTAAAAATTCAATAAAAAGGTCACGTATAAATATAAGCCTTCCTGAAAATGAATTAGCTCCCTGATGTTTTTTCATCCTGTTTACATAAAACTCATATACTTCAGGCGCATCTTTCTTGAAGAGTTTTTCAAAATCTTTATAACTTATATCCTGGGTGTAATACCTGTAAAAATTCTGTATATTTTTTATTCTGTTTGTCACTATGTTTTAAACTTTTAAAAGACGTTTACAAGCTTCAAGAATTACTTCATCCTTTTTTGCAAAGCAAATCCTTATTTGCCTGCCATTATATCCTGATGAATAAAAGGGTGAAAGAGGGATTACCACAACACCGGCATTCCGGGTTAAAAATTCAGCAAAAGCCATATCGTCTATATCGCTAATAGCTGAATAATCTAATAATTGAAAATAAGTTCCCTCAGCAAGTGTATATTTAAACCGTGATCCTTTTATATTATTAAGAAAATAATCTCTCTTTTGCTGATAAAAATTATTCAAATTTAAATAATGTTCATCATTTTTAATAAATTCAGCATAAGCATACTGAATTGGAGTGTTAACAGCAAATAACATAAACTGATGAACCTTCTTAAATTCAGCCGCAAGGTTTTCCGGTGCAGAACAATATCCGATTTTCCAGCCGGTGGAATGATAGGTCTTGCCAAATGAACTTATTACAAAACTTCTTTTAGATAATTCAGGCGACTGAGAAATGCTTGTATGTACTTTTTTATCAAATACAATATGCTCGTAAACTTCATCACTAAGTATAAAAATATCTTTAGCCCTTGTAATATCTTCTAAAAAAGACAAATCCGCACTATTTATTACACGGCCGGTAGGATTATGTGGTGAATTGATTATAATTAGTCTTGTTTTTTTATTTACAGCATTTTGAATGGCTTCATAATTAAAGAAATCTGCTGTACCCATTGGGATAAATACAGGTATTCCGCCGTTAATAATAACAGAAGGGGCATAAGAATCATAAGCAGGTTCAAATAATATAACTTCATCTCCGGGATGAATACAGCATGTTATTGCTGTATAGATTGCCTGCGTAGCTCCTGCAGTAATAATAATCTCTGTATCCGGGTTATATTTATGATTATATAATTTTTCTATTTTCTTTGAAAGTTCAAACCTTAATTCAGGTATACCCGGCATTGGGGCATATTGGTTCTTACCCTTTGTAATGAAGTGATTTACCAATGAAAGAAGTTCGTCAGGGCCGTTAAAATCAGGGAATCCCTGTGACAGGTTTATAGCATTATAATCCAATGCCATTTTTGACATAGAAGAAAAAATGCTGTCTTTAATTCCGGGTAGTTTGGATTTCAATTCTATCTTATTTTATGGAATAAATAATATAGAAAATAATAAAATCTAATTAAGCTTAAAAGTATCTTCTTCCGGGCGAATAGAATCATAGAGCCTTTTCAGCTCTTTATAAGCATACTGGCTTCCTCTCTGTGCGGCGAATCTGTAATATTTTACAGCTTCAGGGAAACTTTGTTTTGTCCCTTTGCCTGTTTCATAACAGTGTGCAAGAGTAACTTCAGATAAAAGATTTCCATTTTTTTCAGCATCAGTCAATTTACTAAAAGCAGTGTTGTATTCAGCAGATTTGGAATCATCAAAGATAGTTGAAGTTGCTATTCTGACTTTTGCATCAAGGCTGCCAAGCTTTTCTGCGTTTTTTAGCAGCTCCAGTCCTTTCCCAACATCTTGTTTAACCATTTTGCCAGAGAAATAAGAAAGTCCCAATTCTACAATTGCCGGTAAATAACCAGAATTGGCAGATCTGATAAGCAGCTTAAATGCATCAGCTTCGGTGATGCTGTTATCAAAGCCAAGTGAATATAATCCATTCCACACAAACATCGCTTCAGCATTATTGTCATCAGAAAGTTTCTTTAAAATGCCAATCATCTTTGTCTTTTTCATTATTTCATAAAGAAGGGCAGGGGCTTTAGGTGAATCCATCTTTATAGCCCTGATGTAACATGCTAATGCAGAAATAATATTTTGCTGGAAGTATTTTCCGGTTTCATAAAATTTGCCCAGCAGTGATAAGGCTTCAGGGCTTCCATTATCAGCAAATTTCAGAACGAGAGATACGTCAAGTGAATCAAAACTTAAAACAGAATCTTTACTTCCGGGTTGAGTAATATAAATACACTCATTTAATTTGTCATCATTTATTAATGCAAGGTCTTCAAGAAGATCTTTGTCAGTAAAAACTATTGATGTATCCTGATTTATATCAAAATTAATAAAAACAAGGCCAAGATTGGACGATATAGAACTATTAGGTGAATTTAATTTTTGGAGTGAGTCACTTTTAGCTTCAGCATCCTGCTTTTCAGAAAGTATTTTCCCTGCTATATCTATTGAAGAAGTATCCACAAGGGTAGAATCGGCTTTTTTAACTATGTTTAAAATGGATTTTTTAGCAGGTTCATAACCGGCATCAGAAGCTTTCTTAAGCCATAAATAGGCTTTGTTCCAGTCTCTTTTTACTATTAGGTTATCAGTATAAAGGCTGCCCACAATATATTCCGCTTCGGGCATTCCATCATTAGCTGCCACCTGAAAATTTTCGAAAGCAAGAAAAGGATTCCATTCAACACCCCAGCCATTTAACAGTAGAATGCCATAATTAAAAGCTGCGGCTGCCAGTTTTCTTTCTGCAGCTTTTTTAATCCAGTAAGCGCCAAGGGCAGTATCCGCTTTAACGCCTTCGCCAAGCAGATAACGGATGCCTAATTCATGTTGCGCAAGAATATTTCCTGCATTTGCTTCTTTATTTAGATTGAATTGCTGCCATATCTGGTAAGACAGATCAGGCTGATAAAAAACGGTTCTTCTTCTGGGTTTATTATCCCTGAATGCAAGCGATTTTGTAGTATCCTGAGAAAACAAATCTGCGGAGAATATAAACACAAATAAGATAGCAATGGCAATTAAACTACTGTTTCTCAAATAACCCTATAATAGATGTATTACAAAATAATATGAGATGTAATCTACAAAGCAAAAATGAACAAAAAAAGACCATTTATTTAAATCCAGAAGTTTTTATCCGAAATTAACAAATGTTCAGGGGATTGCATTGCTAAAGAACAAGTTTAGCTATTGTAGTTGAAATTCCTTCAGGTAATTTAAGCTCTTTATTTTTTAATAAATCAGATGCAAGCAGTTGAAGCCATTCTTTTGAGATTGAAATATCATTAAAAATAATATAATCATTATTGTCTTTTTTGATAAGAGAATACTGGTGAATAATGATTTCGAGAGGTTCCTGCTCGCCTTTCAGGGCGACTTTGAAATATATTTTCTTATCTTCAGAGTCAATTTTAAAATCCAGCATAGTACCATATCTCTCTATTGTTTTTTTTAATATTGTTGCACCAGTAAAAGATGTTACATCGTCTTTGATTTTACTTAGGATGCCCATTTATCTCTCAAAATTTAATGCCAATTAAAGTTTTGCTAATGAAAATACTGAAAAAAATACTATCCGGTATTGTGTCGTTTTGTTACAAAATGATTTATGAAATATAACATATAAAATAATCATTGAGATTTCAAAATTCATGAATATTGATAAAATGATTGTGATTCCTATAAACCTTTTTTATCCCATATTGAGTGTTTAAGCAGGTATAAATTCTTTTGTTAAATTTTAATAATTGCTTGATATGAAAATTCCTTTGAGTTAACTTTCAACTTATATCATTATTCTTTAAATACCTACCAATAAAGTTTGAATTGAATGGGAAAAATCAGAGTAATTTTAGTATTTATCTGCACAGTAATAGTTGCTTTAACAGCATACCATTATTTATATAAGGGTACATATGTGCTGGGCGGTCTGAAACTTGATTCAAGTCCATCAGATATAAGGGAAAAAGCCGCTTTATTTGCTCATGAAATGGAGCTGAATACAAAAAACGCAGAAATTAATGTAGATGTAGAAACTGATAAAAAGCTTATAAATTTTGTACAAAACAAATTTGGAATCAGTAAAGGCAACTTACTTCTGAGAGACTCATTACCGGGTTTTTACTGGAAAGTGGGCTGGAAACCCAAGGGTGTTTCAGGAGTTAAATTCAACAAATCTGAGGATAAAAAAGACAAAGAGTGGGAACAGTATCTTGAAGAAATTAATGTCAGTTTTGATTCAAAAGGCTGTCTTCTCCAATATTCAGGCAAACTTACAGACACTGTAGAAATACCAATAATCAGCCGGGAAGAAGCCAGACTGATAGGCGAAAAATTTATATTAAAATATTCAGGGTTAAACAAAATATCTCTGAATGACACCTCGTTTAATCCTAAAAAAGCATCTTCAATTACATATAGTTATTCATTAAATTCTTCCGGCAATGTCAGGCTTAAAGGTGAGAAAAATGTTGAACATGCAAACAGAACCGATTATGAGTTCATCTGGGTTAATGAAACAGGGCCAGGTGGTTTAAAAAAGAATATAAAAATTTCTGTTTCAGGCAGCCAGGTAATTTCCTTTTCTCAGGACTATGAATATCCTGCCGGTTTTGCTGTTTCAGAGGATAATAGCCTGTTTAATACATTATCCACAATTATCTTTTACGTAGTAATATTTATCCTGCTCGCTATCATTGCCTATAAAAGAATAAAGGCTTATGAAATTGGTTTCAGGCTTGCGTTAATTTTGGGATTAATTACAGCAGCATGTTCAGGGATTGAAATATACATGGAGTTGAATTCTGAATTTACATGGGAACTTCTTATACCTTTAATTATTGGTCCTTTATTTATTGCTGCAGGTGTAATATTAGTCTGGGCTGCTGGTGAAACTATTGCGCGGGAGGCGTGGAAAGAAAAATTTATCTCAATTGACCTGGCCACAAAAGGCTATATTCTGCATTCAAGGGTGGGGACTGCAGTATTAAAAGGATTGTCCGGCGGCTTATTCATATCAACGGTCTCTATAGTTTTCTTGTATATGCTGGAGGTTACTACGGGAATAAGCCTGAAAGTTGATTCAGGTTCACAGCTTAATCATTTCAAAGCTATCAGCCCTGCATTGAATATTATATTAAAGAATGTATATACAGGAACATTTTTAGTAGGTGTGTTTTTTATTTTTATTGTTTCAGGACTTAAGAGGAGACTGCTTAATACAACTTTATTAGTAGTGGTGTGCAGCGTTATATGGAGCCTGTCTAATTCTAATAATATTCAGCCGTTCTATTATGATTTAATATTTGAAATTGCTGTTGGTGCAATGTTTGTCCTTGTGTATCTGAAAAAAGATGTGCTTGTAATATTAACTTCAATTATAACATATAACATATTAAATACAGGCTATTCATTATTCAGCAGTGGGAATCCTGAATTTATTCAGGAAGGAGCTTTTCTTGTTGTTATCTTTGTTTTTATAGCTTCAATTGCAATTATCTCTTTATTCACTAAAGATAAAATTTTTGAATTTGACACTATAACACCGGCATTTGAAAAGAATATCACTGAACGCCAAAGGATGCAGCGTGAACTTGAAATTGCACGTGATGTTCAAATGAGTTTTTTACCCAGAAGCATACCTGAATTTACAGGTCTGGATGTAGCATCTAAATGTATACCTGCGCTTGAAGTGGGCGGTGACTATTATGATTTTGTAAAGCTTGATGAAGACAGATTGGGTGTAATTATAGGCGATGTTTCAGGAAAGGGGACACAGGCAGCCTTTTATATGACATTAACAAAAGGTTTTCTTAAAGCATTATCCCGGTCTTCTGATTCACCTTCAACAGTTCTTGCAGGAATGAATGAATTGTTTTATGAAAATGTTGAACGCGGAACATTTATAAGCATGATATATGGCATATTTGATAATAAAAGAAATGTTTTTAAGTTATCAAGGGCGGGGCATAATCCAGTTATTTTAAGAAATTCTCCGGGAAAAGTTGAAATTCTTAATCCGACAGGCATGGCTCTTGGTCTTGAAAAGGGAACTCTTTTTGGTAAAACAATCAAAGAGATAGAAATACCATTTCTAAGTGGCGATATATTCATCTTTTATACTGACGGTTTTACAGAAGCTCTAAACAGAAAAAAAGAAGAGTATGGAGAGAAGAGATTAATACAGGATATTGAAGAATCTACAGGATTAACTGCAAATGAAATTATGGCTTCAATAGAAAGAAAACTAAAGTCATTTATGGGGAACGAAAAACAGCACGATGATATGACGATTGTTGTTGTTAAAGTGGTTTAAATGTTATTTGTTTACGCTATTGATTTTATGAATTAATGCTTTGTACTTAAGAAATTTAAGTTTATAGGTGTGGATGTTTTCAAATAATTAATTATGAAACAGTAAAAACCTTCTTTTATTTGGATAATTATTCGGAAAAATACCCCGTAGAAGTTAAAAGATACATATTAATACATAAAAACAATAATTGATTGTATTAACTCGCATCTTTTTAAAGTGATAGTTATTGACCATATCAAAAAAAGTATATAATTTACAGGAAATGTATGTCTTATCCCGTTTTACCGGGAAACTCAACCATAAAACCAAAGGGAATCTATATGTCTAATATCTTTGATATATTATCTGATAAAATAAAGGACTGGAGAAAAGAAGCCAAGGAGATAATGGAAGCTGGGGCAGATAAGGTAATCTCTGAAGTTACGGTTAGCCAGGCCTATGGAGGAATGCGTGGAATAGTTGCAACTGTCTGCGATACCTCGTGGGTTCCACAGGATATTGGATTGATTATTAGGGGGAAAAAACTGAAAGATGTTGTACATATAACACCAAGAGATGTATTCTTTCTTATGCTGACTGGTGAATTTCCTGATCAGGATTCTCTTGTTGCATTAAGTAAAGAAATCCGCAAAAGAAAAGTTGTTCCTGAATATGTCTGGGATGTTATCCGTAGTTTGCCAAAAGACTCTCATCCTATGACTATGTTTAATACTGCAATACTTGCAATGCAGAAGGAATCTGTTTTTGCCAGAAGGTATGATGAAGGATTAAAAAAAGAAGATTATTGGATTCCAACTCTTGAAGATGCCTTAAATATTATAGCCAAGTTACCCGGAATTGCTGCTTTTGTTTATAGATACCGTTTTGGAAAAGGGGACCGCATAGAACCGGATATTGATATGGACTTTACCTGGGATTTCGTTCATCAGATTGGATTGGAACAGACTCAGGAGTTTTATGATTTAATGCGTATTTATTTTGTGGCTCATTGCGACCATGAAGGTTGTAATGTCAGCGCTTTTGCAACTCAGACTATCAATTCTGCTTTATCAGACCTTTATTATTCAATTTCAGGTGGATTAAATGGATTAGCCGGCCCATTACACGGACTTGCTAACCAGGAAAGCTTAAAATGGATACTTTCCATTATGGAAAGATTTGGAGGAACTCCTTCAGAAGAACAAATACGTGAACTTTTCCATGAAACTCTACAGTCAGGTAAGGTAATTCCAGGTTATGGGCATGCAGTATTAAGAGTTACCGACCCCCGTTTTGAAGTAATGGTTGAATTTGGAAAGAAACATTGCCCGGATGATCCAATATTTAAGACTGTAACCAGGGTATTTGATGTTGTTCCTGAAGAGTTAAAGAAAATTGAAAAGATTAAAAATCCATGGCCAAATGTTGATGCAGCCTCAGGAGCATTACTGCACCATTATGGAATAACTGAGTTTTCATATTATACTGTGCTTTTTGCAGTTTCGCGTACTTTGGGACTTGCTGCCCAGGCAGTAATATACAGGGCTCTGATGAACCCACTGATTCGTCCAAAATCAGTAACAACAGATTGGATTAAAGCCGCTATTAAGAAATAAACTGCATCTGGTTTTCGAAATAAAAAGCTTCCGTCATTTAAGCGGGAGCTTTTTTTGTTTAGGGCAAAAAACATTAAAAATTAAAATTAATAGATTGCTTTTTAAAAAAGATTTAACGTTAAGATTTATTTTAAATTATAAAATTGTTTTTAAGCTGCCGTAGTTCTATATTTGAAAGCAAAAAAAATCGTAATGTCTTCAAAAAACAAAGTAAAATTCATCTTCGTCACAGGCGGTGTAGTATCTTCATTAGGTAAGGGAATCACAGCCTCCGCACTTGGCCTTCTTCTTAAACAACGTGGTTACAGAGTCACAATTCAGAAATTTGATCCTTATATAAATGTTGATCCCGGAACAATGAACCCGTTTCAGCATGGTGAGGTATACGTTACTGATGACGGTGCTGAAACCGATCTTGATCTTGGCCATTATGAAAGGTTCCTTGACGTTAGTATGTCAAAGGCAAACAATACAACAACCGGCCAGGTTTATCATGATGTGATTTCAAAAGAAAGAAGAGGAGACTACCTTGGTGCAACAGTCCAGGTAATTCCTCATATAACTGATGAAATAAAACACAGGATGATAAAGTTAAGCGAACTGGGCCAGTATGATGTTATAATAACAGAAATAGGCGGTACAGTTGGCGATATTGAAAGCCTGCCGTTCCTTGAAGCAATGAGACAGCTAATGATGCAGTTTGGAAGAAAGAATACCATGAACATACATGTTACTCTTGTTCCTTACATCGCTTCTGCAGGTGAAGTTAAAACAAAACCTACACAGCATAGCGTTAAAAATCTTCTTGAACTGGGAATACAGCCTGATATTCTGATTTGCAGGTCTGAAAAGAAACTTGCAAAAGATTTAAGAGATAAAATAGCACTGTTTTGCAACGTGGATACAAAAGCAGTTATATCAAACTACGACAGTTCATCAATATATGAAGTACCGATGGTTCTTCACAAAGAAAAGTTTGATACAATAGTTCTTCAAAGACTTCATCTTCCTGAAAAGAAGATAAAGTTAGATGAGTGGGAAACCTTTGTTCAGAGAGTTAAAAGTCCGGAACGTAAGGTTGAAATTGCTATCTGCGGAAAATATGTGGAGCACATGGATGCATACAAAAGCATTATGGAATCTTTTGTACATGCAGGTGCTGAGAATAATGCTAAAGTTGCTGTTCGTTTTGTAAGTGCTGAAAAGCTTGAAGTGGAATCTCCTGAAAGTTTATTAAAAGGAGTAAGCGGAATTCTCGTTCCCGGCGGTTTTGGCGAACGCGGAATTGAAGGCAAGATAAATGCTATCAGGTATGCGCGTGAAAATAAAGTACCATTCTTCGGTATATGTCTTGGCTTACAGTGCGCTGTAATAGAGTTTGCGCGGCATGTTTGCGGAATGTCAAAAGCCAATAGTGCAGAGTTTAAGAAAAATAAATTTAATGTTATTGACCTGATGCCGGATCAGAAAAATATTAAAAACATGGGTGCTACAATGCGTTTGGGTGCTTATCCATGTAATGTCCTTGATGGTACTGTGGCTATGAAAGCATATAAAACTGATTTTATATCTGAAAGGCATCGCCACAGATTTGAGGTGAATAATAAATTCAGAGGAATTCTTGCTGAGAAAGGACTTGTTTTCAGCGGTATGTCACCTGATAATGAACTAGTAGAGATTGTCGAATATCCAGAACACCCATGGTTCCTTGGATGCCAGTTCCATCCTGAATTGAAATCAAGAGCGACTAAGGCACATCCTTTATTCAGAGATTTTGTTAAAGCATCACTTAAATATTCTGAAGAAAAGGCTGCTGCAATTGAAGCTTAGTTTAAAATTTAGCGGGACCGTTTTTACGAATCCCGCTTTATTTTTTTCTCTCCTGTTGATTGTTTTAATCCCTTATAATAATTTATCTGCTGCTGCTCATGAAGATGAAGTGCTTTTAGGGCTTAATGAATGTTATCATTTTAGATGGAGCAAAGCTGAAGAAGTTTTTCAAAGTATCATGAATAAATATCCTGATGATCCTGAAGGATACCATTATCTCTCAGGTGTTTACTTTTGGTATTATCTGGGGAGTAAAAATGATGATGATTTTGAAAAATTTAAAAAACTTTCGGATGACGCAATTAATAAAGCTGAAACCAGGCTTGATAAAAACGAAAAAGATGCCTTTGCACTGTATATTATAGGCTCAAGTTACAATTACAGAACAGTAGCTTTTGCAAAAGCTGAAAAATATGTTGATGCAGTATGGGCTGCAAAAAAATCAGAAACTTATTTATCAGAGTGCCTTCAGGCCGATTCTGTGTTTTATGATGCTTATTTTGGATTGGGGCTATATAATTACGCAATGGCTAATATTCCATCAGGGTTTAAATGGGTGCTAAATTTAGCCGGGATCAAAGGAAATGAGAAAAAAGGTTTAAGATATATCCGGATAACTTCAGAAAAAGGGAAATATGCAAAAACCGAAGCTAAATATTACCTTGCGCAGATACTATCCGATGCATTGATGGAACCTGAAAAGGCATCTTCATACCTGGAAAGTTTAACAAAAAAATATCCCGAAAACATACTCTTCAATTATTCGCTTGCAGCTGCAGAAATAAAGAAAAAAAATCCTTCTGCGGCAGAGAGAATACTTCATAATATAATTAGGAGTAAGAACAATAAGTTTTCTCAGATTATAGCTTTTTCTGGCTTTTTATTGGGCGATGTAAATTTCAGGGAAAATAATTTTGCCGAAGCAGGAAAATATTATCACAATTTTCTTAATTCTGCTTCTGATAAAGATTATACCGGAATAGCGGCTTTCAGACTTGCATTATGTTACGAATTAGCTGGTGACAGGAAAAATGCAGTTGTCTGTTTCAAAAGAGCAGGGAAAGGAAACCAGGATATTGAAGATGATAGTTATGCCGCAAGAAAAGGGGAGATTTATTCAGAAAGAACTATGGCTGAAACTGAAAAAGGAATTGTTAAAGCGGCAAATATGATTGAATCTGGTCAGTTCAAAAATGCCGCTGAGCTAATACTGAACCTTGAATCGCAAATAAAAACTGAAAAACTTAAAGCAGAAGCTTATTACCTTTTAAGTGAAGCTCAATATTATACGAATGAGTTCAAAAACTCCCTGGATGATGCTCTGACTGCTGCCGGAATGAATGCAGGTGATGAAAAATGGATTACACCGTATTCATTGTTCAATGCAGCCAGGTCAGCATACCGGTTGGGTGACAAAAAAGGTGCAAAAAAGTACCTAAAAGAAGCAGAAGACTATAGCAGTTTTGATTACTGCAAGAAACTTGATGGAATGATAAAAAATCTTGAAAAAAACTTATGAAAACAGTAGAATTATTAAAGAAATAAAGCAGGCATAGATTGACTATTTTTCACTATTTAGCTAATTTGGCACACATTTTAATACAGAGTTTTTCTTGAAAATAGCTGTATTCGTATCAGGTAGAGGCTCAAATCTCAAAGCTATATTAAATTCCCGGGAAACTAAGGATATAGTAGAAGTAAAGTGCGTAGTTAGCGATAAAGCTGATTGCGGTGCTTTTAAAATAGCAGAAAACTTTTCTATTCCTACCTATTCCATTGGCAATAAACCTGGTTATATCAGCTATTCTGAATTATTAGGTATTTTAAATAAGTCCGGTGTAGAATTGATTGTTTTAGCCGGATTTTTGAAATTAATCCCTGTTGAATTGGTTTCTGCTTATAAAGACAGAATTATCAACATTCATCCTGCCTTACTCCCATCATTTGGGGGAAGTGGTATGTATGGAATAAATGTGCATAAAGCTGTATTTGAATCATCAGCAAAGGTATCAGGCCCAACGGTCCATTTTGTAGATGATACATTTGATACCGGAAGAATAATAGCACAGAGATGTGTTGATATATCTGATGTAAAATCCCCTGAAGAGATTGCTCAGAGAGTCTTGGATGAAGAGCATAAAGTGCTCCCTTTTGTTATAAGAAAATTTGCCGAATGTAAAATAAAAATTGAAAATAACAGGGTTATTGTAGTTTAGTATTTTAAAAAGATCTTTAACGGAATAAAAATTGGAAAAATTAGCATTAATTAGTGTATCTGATAAATCAAAAATTGTTGAATTAGCTGGTGGGTTAACTGGTCTTGGTTATAAAATTATAGCTACCGGCAATACTGCAAAATTGCTTTTGGGAGAAGGTATAGCAGTTACTGAAATAAGCAGTCTTACCTCATTTCCTGAAGTATTTGGCGGCAGAGTTAAAACTTTACATCCTAAAATATTTGGTGGTATTCTGTACAGAAGAGATAATGAAAGTGATGTGGCTCAGGCAAAAGAAAATGATATAATACCTATTGATGTAGTATGTGTAAACCTTTATCCTTTTGTTAAAACAGCTGAAAATCCTGCTTCAACCCTTGAAGATATAATAGAAAATATTGATATAGGCGGTCCAAGCCTTATTAGAGCTTCTGCTAAAAACTATAAGTTTGTATCTGTTTTAACAAATCCTGAACAGTATGACAGTTTTATGGAAGAACTAAAACAGGGTGCTGTCTCAGAGCAAACCAGAATTAAACTGGCGGTGGATGCATATTCCCACACTGCTGAATATGACACTTATATTGCTAACTTCCTGGAAAAGAAATTTTCACTTCAGCCTACCCACTTCAGATTAAACCATAAATTAGAAAACACTTTAAGATACGGAGAAAATCCTCATCAGCAGGCAGCTATTTATGGCAATTTTTCTTCCTGTTTTGAAGTTTTCCATGGTAAAGAATTATCATATAACAATATTCTTGATCTTGTATCTGCTGTTGAGTTGGTTGAAGACCTTGAAGCAAATTCATGTGCAATTATAAAGCATAATAATCCAGCCGGCGCTGCTACTGCTTCTGATCCATATGAGGCTTATACTAATGCCCTTAAATGTGATCCTGTATCTGCTTATGGAGGTATTGTCTCATTTAATTCTGAAATTGATGAAAAATTAGCTCTCAAGTTAAATGAAATATTTTTAGAGGTAATAAGTGCTCCTTCATATACAGAAGAGGCAATAAAGATTTTAACAAAGAAAAGAGACCGCAGATTATTAAAACAACTTAAACCGCTGAAACAACAAACAACATACAGGAACATTCCCGGGGGTGTAATAACCCAGGATGCTGATACTATAACTCTTAATGAGAATGAGTTAAAAGTTGTAACCGATAAAAAACCAGTCAGCGCAGAATTAGAAGATTTAAAATTTGCATGGGTTATTGCAAAACATACTAAGTCAAATGCAATTGTTTTTGTGAAAAATAAAACAACACTTGGTGTAGGAGCAGGGCAGATGTCCCGCGTAGATTCTGCAAAAATAGCAAAGATGAAAGCTGACGAACATGGCCTTGATCTAAAGGATTGTGTTGCTGCATCAGATGCATTCTTCCCATTTGCAGATGGTTTGCTGGAGATTATTAAATGCGGTGCTACTTCAGTTGTACAACCAGGAGGGTCAGTACGTGACAGTGAAGTAATTGAAGCAGCAAATAAAAATGAAATTTCAATGGTCTTTACTGGTGTAAGACATTTTAAACATTAGGATTTGAAAATAAAATGAGCCATGAGGTGGCTCATCACGGAGAGGATATATGGGTTTACTGGATTTGTTCTCAGCAGATATTGCGATGGATTTAGGTACGGCAAACACGCTGATATATGTAAAAGGAAAAGGAATTATTTTGAATGAGCCGTCAATAGTGGCTTTTGACAGAAATTCAAAAAGAATAATTGCCCTGGGAAATAAAGCCAAAGAGATGCAGGGAAGGGAACATAAAGAAATACGTGTTACCCGGCCTATGAGAGATGGTGTTATTGCTGATTTTGAAATTGCCGAAGGAATGATAAGGGCATTTATTAAAAAAGTAAAAGGGAATGCCTTTGCAAGCCGCCGGATTGTTGTAGCGGTTCCAAGCGGTGTTACTGAAGTTGAAAAAAGAGCAGTAAGGGATAGCGCTGAACATGCAGGTGCAAAAGAAGTACACCTGATAGCTGAACCTATGGCTGCTGCTATAGGTATTGGAATTGATGTTGAGGCTGCTGTTGGAAATATGATTATTGATATTGGTGGTGGAACAACTGAAATTGCTGTAATTGCATTATCCGGCATTGTAAATGAAGAATCTATTCGTATAGCCGGTGATGAAATGAACTATGCTATTATGCAGTTCTTTAAAAAGAATCACAACATTTTAATTGGTGAAAGAACTGCTGAAGCAATTAAATGTGAAGTTGGATCTGCTGTTCCACTTAAAGAAGAAATTACAATCCAGGTTAAAGGACGTGACCTTGTTGGCGGTATACCTAAAACAACGGAAGTAAGTTCTGTTGAAATCAGAGAAGCTTTAAATGAATCAGTTGTCCAGATAGTTGAGGCTGTAAGGCAGTCTCTTGAACGTACTCCTCCTGAATTGTCTGCAGATATATTAGACAGGGGTGTTATGATAACCGGCGGCGGCGCTTTATTAAAAGGCCTTGATGAAAGAATAAGAATGGAAACAAATCTGCCGGTACATGTTGCAGACGATCCTTTAACCGCAGTTGTAAGAGGAACCGGGAAAGTAATTGATAATTTAAACCATTATTCAAAAGTTTTAATACGTAACAGAAGATACTGATGATAAAAATACTTACAGAATTATGGGAAAGTTTTAAAGAGTACATAATCCTGATAGTTCTGCTTATTACCAGTCTGGTTACTTTATCATTAAATCAAAGATCGGAAATTAAGAAGGTTAAAGCTGTTGCTTTTGGCAGTTTTGCTGCTGTTACCTCTGTTGTATCTGATGTTATTGATATATCAAAAGTAAAAAGTGAAAATGACAGGCTCCGCAGAGTTAATGCGGAGTTAATGCTGCAGGTGAACAGGCTAAGAGAATATGGTATAGTTAATACCGAATTAAAGAATATGCTGTCTCTGAAGGATACTTCATCTTTCCCATTAATCCCTGCAAAAATTGTATCAAAAGCCTTAACCATAGCGCAAAGTACAATAACTATTAATGCAGGTTCAAATATGGGTATACGGACTGGTATGCCTGTAGTTAATGATCAGGGATTGATAGGTATTATTTCAACTACTTCGGAAGATTTTTCCATAGCCAAAACACTAAGAAACCGTGATCTTAAACTTACAGTGAAAGATGAAAGAAGCCGTGTTGATGGCGTAATGAAATGGAATGGTGAAGATCTGGTTATGGTTAATGTACCCAAAACTTACGATATTGAAGCCGGAGACAGAGTGATAGTATCTGACCTTAGCTCTGTAATATCAATTCCTTTGCCTATTGGTATAGTTACAGGATTGAATAATGTTGAAACAGGCATATTTAATGAAGTTAAGATAAAACCATATGTCGATTTTGTTAAGACAGAGTATGTTTTTGTTCTTGGTGTAGTTGCAAGCAAACAGAAGAATAATCTTGAATTAAATTTTTATAATAAGTAATGCGATTTCAATATATACTGCCTTTAATACTTTTTTTCCCGCTTCTGATTATTCAAACTACTTTAATTCCTTTAATATCGATAAATGGAATTGTTCCCGATCTTTTATTAATTCTTCTTGTATTTTATGCTGTTAAAGAAGGCCAGATGTATGGAACAATACTGGGTTTTGTTTTTGGCTTTTTTTTCGATTTAATAACAGGTAGTTTATTAGGCAGTTCAATGTTGTCAAAGACCCTTTCCGGGTTTATTGCCGGCTATTTTTACAACGAGAATAAACAGGACCTGTACTTTAAATCGTATGTATTTGCGTTAATTGTATTATTATGTGGTATTATTGATGCTATTGTGTATTCATTCTTTTCAACAGTTGAGTTTAGTACCAACATATTACTTCTCTTTTTTGAACAAGGACTTATGCCCGGGTTATATTCTGCAGTTGTAAGTGTATTTATTATAATATTCTATCCTAAGAGGTATTTGAATTGAAAGCCGAAAGGTTTGCTTCAACGCAGAGAAGAACAATAGTTAGTTTTGTTATTATAGGCTTCTTTTCTCTTCTTGTATTCAGGCTTTTCCAGATGCAGATTATTCAGCATGAGATTTATGATGAAAAATCTGCAAATAACAGTATAAAAGCTATTGAACAAACTCCCTTACGCGGTGTTTTTATGGATAGGTACGGCGAAGTACTTGTAAGCAATATACCCGCATATACACTAAGAATAACACCTGCAGATTATGATAAAAAGCTTAATTCAGTACTCGAATCTATACTTGAAGTTGAACCGGGTTATATAAATAAAGTACTTTATAATAACAGGATATATTCTAAATTTATTCCGGTAAAAGTAAAACGCGGGATTGATTTTAAAGTAGTTTCCTGGCTTGAAGAAAATTCGGAGCATTTGCCGGGAGTTGACTATATTGTAGAAATGCAGCGTGGTTATGGTGCCGGGATAATGGCATCGCATATGTTTGGTTATACCAAAGAAATATCACCAACTCAACTGCAAAAAGAAGACGGTTATTACAACCCGGGTGACTATGTTGGCGCTAACGGAATAGAAAAAGCTTATGAGAAATTTCTTCGTGGCATAAAAGGATACAACTATATATTGGTTGATTCGAAGAGAAAAGAGATAGGAAAATTCAAAGAGGGAACTCAGGATGTTAATTCTATAAAAGGGAAGGATCTTGTCCTTTCTATAGATGCGGATGTTCAAAGAGCGCTTGAGGAAGCTTTTAATGGATTATCCGGCGGAGCCGTTGCAATTGAACCAAAGACTGGTGAAATACTTGCAATGGGTAGTTTCCCTCAGTATGACCTTAACCAGTTTTCCAATGTAACATCAAAAGATTATATAAAAAATTTATTTACTGATCCGCAGCGTCCGTCATTTAACAGGGCTACAATGTCCCCAAAACCTCCCGGTTCTACATTTAAAATTATGGCTGCAATTGCAGCGCTGGATATGGGTATTATTACCAAAGAAACAATAATATATTGCGGCGGCGGTTTTACGTTTGGCAGATTTTTCAAATGTCATGGCGGCCCTCATGGGCCTCTTAATGTAGTTCATGCTATAGAAAAGTCTTGTAATACATTTTTCTATAATCTTATTTATAGAATTGGGCTTGATAAGTGGCACGAATATGCTGAAAGGTTAGGTTTTAATAAAAAAGTAAATATTGATATAGGTGAAGAGACAAAAGGCCTTGTTCCTGATTCAAAATATTATGAAAAAATATATGGGCCTAAATGGCCGCGCAGTATTATGGCAAGTCTGGGTATTGGCCAGGGAGAAGTAAACGTAACAGCAATTCAGTTAGCACAGTATGCTTCAATAATTGCAAATGATGGTAAAACTATACGCCCGCATATAGTAAAAGGCTATAAAGATGACCAGACAAGAGGGATGGTGCCTTTAAGTTTTCCTGAAATAAATACCGGGATAAAAAAAGAAGTATTCCAGATAGTAAAAGAAGGTATGTATCTTGTAGTTCAGGGAGCAGGCACTGCAACAAGGATAAGAACAAAAAGTTTTGAAATTGCCGGTAAAACCGGTACGGCTCAGAATCCGCATGGAAAAGACCATGCTGTATTTATAGGATTTGCCCCTTATAATGATCCTAAAATTGCAGTTGCTGTTGTTGTTGAAAATGCCGGTTTTGGTGGTACATGGGCTGCTCCTATAGCCCAGAAAATGTTTGAAGCATACCTGGAAAAAGAAAAACCAAAAGAACCTATTAAACCAATGAGCAAAAAAGAAATGCAAAAACATATTGCCGGAGCTTCTATTGCAAATTGATTATAAGTTAAAAGATAAGTTTGATCTCGGAATATTTCTTCCGGCACTTGCTCTTTTCCTGATAGGCCTTGCAGCAATTTACAGCTCTACAGTCCATCATCCAACGGCAGGCGGTAATTTTGAAAAACAGCTTCTGCTGGGCATAATAGCTATTATCATATTCTTTATTACATATTCTCTACCTACCAGTATATTCAGGACAATTGCTGTTCCAATGTATTTATTTTCGTTGTTACTTTTATTGGTTGTATTAGTAGTTGGACGAAGAATATCAGGTGCAAAGAGCTGGCTTGATCTGGGCCCGCTGGGTATACAGCCTTCTGAGCTGGCAAAAATTGGTACTATAATGGCTATGTCAGCATTTCTGAGCAGGATGAATACTAATATTGAAACATTTAAGGATATAATGCTCGCCCTTACTGTGGGCTTTATTCCTGTTGGGCTGATATTACTGGAACCGGATATGGGTACCTCGATTGTTTTTATCGGGATAATTCTTACACTTATTTTCTGGAAAGGAATAAGCCTGTTTGGATTATTTGTGGTTCTGTCTCCGCCTCTTGTTGCAATAACAAATCTTTTTGGCGGTATCTATTTTGTTGCAGCCCTTGCACTGATAATAGTTGCACTTATTTTTTTCAAAAAAGATATTATTTTCAGCGGCTCAATTTTTGCATTAAACATTGGTGCCGGTTTTTTTGCTGATTTTGTTTATGATGCATTAAGTCCTCATCAGCAAAAAAGAATTCAATCCTTTATGGATCCAAGTGCTGACCCGCTTGGTTCGGGATATAATGCTATTCAGGCAAAAGTGGCAATTGGTTCAGGAGGCTTTCTCGGGAAAGGGTTTCTGCATGGCAATCAGACTCAGCTTCAGTTTATACCTGAACAATGGACAGATTTTATATATTGTGTTATTGGCGAAGAACTCGGTTTTATTGGAAGTGTAATAACCCTGATTCTTTTTTTGATTTTATTGCTTCGTCTTTTAAAAACTGCATCACAGACTAAGGATGAGTTTTTAAGCCTTACAATAATTGGTATACTTGCTGTATATTTAATTCATCTGATAATTAATGTCGGCATGGTTATAGGGATAATGCCTGTAATTGGCATTCCTCTGCCTTTTGTAAGTTATGGGGGCAGCTCGCTTATGGTTAATATGTTTATGTTGGGTATAGCAGCTAATGTTTACAGAACAAGAAAAAATTATACATAATCAACTCCGGAGGTTATTTGATTTTATCTGATAAGAAAATATTGGAAGAAATTGAAAACGGCAATATTGTTATTGAACCTTTTAGCAGAAGTTTTCTTGGTACGAACAGTTATGATGTCCATTTAGGGAAATGGATAGCAGTCTATGATAATGATATTCTTGATGCAAGAGTTCATAATAAAATTAAAACATTTGAAATACCTGATGATGGTTTTATCCTGTTACCTTCAAAACTTTATCTTGGAGTAACGGAAGAGTATACAGAAACAAGAAACTATGTCCCTTTCCTTGAGGGCAAGTCAAGTATAGGAAGGCTTGGTATTGATATTCATTCAACTGCAGGCAAAGGAGATGCTGGTTTCTGTAACACCTGGACTCTTGAGATATCTGTTAAACAACCGGTAAAAATCTATAAAAGTATGCCCATTGGACAAATTATTTACTTCCACATAAGCGGCGACATAGAAATTCCTTATAACAAGAAACAAAATGCTAAATATAATCAGCGGACTGAATTTCCTGTTGAGTCTATGATGTTTAAAAATTTTAATTCTGAAAAATAATTATTAATAAAAATATGAATGCACTTAAAAAACTCGGTGATAGAAACAGTGAAAATAAATTTGTATGTGTTGGCCTTGATACAGACATAAATAAAATTCCGGAACATTTGAAATACGGAAGTAATCCTGTCCTTGAGTTTAACAAAGCAATTATAGAACAAACAGCAGAATATGCTGCGGCATTTAAAATTAATTTTGCATTCTATGAAAAAGATGGTACCAGGGGATTTGAGACACTCGAAAAAACTTTATCTCTCATTCCTGATAGCATTCTTATAATAGGTGATGCTAAAAGAGGCGATATTGGAAATACATCTGAAATGTATGCTGATTCTATATTTAATTATTTTAAGTGCGATGCTTCAACAATTCATCCATATATGGGGGAGGATTCTGTTCAGCCATTTCTTAACGATGAAAATAAATTAAACTTTATCCTTGCTCTTACCTCTAATCCGGGGGCAAATGATTTTGAAAAACTAAGGCTGGAAAATGGATTGTTCCTGTATCAGCAGGTTATAAAAAAAGTGAAAGAATGGAATGCTAAAAAGAATATGGGAATTGTTTTTGGAGCTACAAAACTTGATGAATTGAAATCCAGTTTTAACCTTTTTGGCGCTCTTCCGGTTTTACTTCCCGGAGTGGGAGCGCAGGGTGGAAGTTTTGAAGATGTTCTGTCTGAATTTAAAGCCCATAATAGAAAAGATTTTGTTGTTAATATGAGTAGAAGTATAATCTATAAATCAAAAGAAAAAGATTTTGCAGAAGCAGCCAGGGGAGAAGTTATTTTAATGAATAAGAAAGCTGCTGAAATATTTGCCTGAAATTAGTTCCGGTATACTAAGGGACAAATTACTCTTCTCACAACTTTTGGTAAAGTCTGGTAGTCTAATTTACATATTATCAGATTATTAAAGGGTAATTACTATGCTGTTCCGGTATATAATATTATATGTATTCCTTTGTTTTTTCCTTTTTTGTGCCCCTTCAATAAAAGCAATTCAAAAATATTCCAATATAGATTTGAAATTAATAACAGATGAAGCTGATGCTGCTATCCTGATAATGGAAAAGAACGCACAGCATCTGGAAATCAATGAAACAGACTGGGATAGACTGTTTACCAGTGAACCATATATGAGGCTTAAGAAAAGAGAAGAAGTAATGAATCGCCCTTTTACTGACGATGAATTCAAAAAATTCCTTTTATCTGATACATTAAAACCATACATAAATCTTTTTAAGATAACTCTTAATAACTGGAAATCATCAGACTTAACAGCAACAGCTCAAAAGGCACTAAAATATCTGCCGAAAGAGTCAAAAATTAAAGCAAAAATTTATCCGGTTATAAAACCTAAAACAAATAGTTTTGTGTTTGAAAGCGACTCTGATCCTGCAATATTTTTATACTTAAACACTAATATTACACGGGAAAAATACGAAAATACATTAGCTCATGAATTGCATCATATTGGCTTTGCAGGTACTTGTTCTGAAGAAGTATTAGCTGACTCAAATAAAAACTATGTTACAATGACTGAATGGATGGGTGCATTTGGAGAGGGGATAGCAATGCTGGCCGCTGCCGGAGGGGCTGATATTTATCCTCATCTGTACAGCATCGCTGCTGATAAAGAAAGATGGGATAGAGATATTAAAAACTTTCCGGATGATCTTAGAAAACTTGATAGATTCTTTCTTGATATATATAATAACAAGCTGACTGATAAACAAATACAAGATACCGGGTTTTCGTTTTTCGGTATTCAGGGACCATGGTATACAGTTGGCTGGAAAATGGCATCCATTGTAGAAAAGAAATTTGGAAGAGAAAAGCTTATTAACTGTCTCTGTAATATGGGTGATTTACTTGTTCTTTATAACAAAGCTGTTTATAATACTGATAATGAAAAATGGTCTGCAGAATTAATTGATATATTAAGAAAATCAGAGAAATAAATCTTGCTATATATAAATATTGAATAACTCTCAATTTATAGATGAATCTTTTTACATCTAATAATGAAATATAATTCATTAAAAAGGAAAAAATTCCACCAAATCTAATATAAAACCGAAATAGTTTAAAAATAGTTTTATTCTTAATCTTAATATTTGTAAGTTTATTGTGATTAAGGAACCTCTTTTAAAAGAGCGTACAAACAATGCCAGCATCTAGGTGGAATAAATATCTTCAGGGAAGGAAAGTAAAAAAGCATACCAACTATAGTTTTCTTCCGTTTTTATGCGACATATATCTTCGACTTGGTTTTGAAACTTGCCTTTTAAAAGAAATTCCCGCTTGTATTTTTTTATTTATTGAATCGGGGCAAAAATGGAAAAGACTATAAAAGTTCATGAAAAGTTTCTATGTGAAATCTGGAAAACTCAGAACTTTACGAGGGAACTTAATACAAAAGACAGGCAGCAGGTTACTATTATTGATGCGGGAACTGAAAATAGAGAATTAGGGGGGCCGGATTTTAAAAATGCCCGTATTAAAATTGGAAATATTACTTACCAGGGAGATGTGGAAATTGATTGCCTGCATTCGGATTGGAAAAAGCACGGGCATCATCTGAATAAAAAATATAATAAAGTTATTCTTCACGTGGTAATGAAGAATGATACAAATGTTCCTTATGTTTTTACAGAAGAAGGCCGTAAAGTACAATCAATTACACTTGATTACTGTATTAAGAATGATCTTAAATCCTCTGTTCAGGCTGCCATTGAATCAGACAGAAAAAACAGAATAAATAAAATGCCATGTGATGAGATAAATGAGCTTGTTACTGAACAGGAAAAGCTTAATTATTTGTATGAACTTGGGCTTACAAGATTCAGGAAAAAATCAGAAAAAATATTAGAGCGGTTGAAAGAGATTATTTATTTGTATGATATGCAAACAGATAATAATCTTGTACACTATGAACTGGATGAGAATTTCTACCAAAAAGAATTTACTGCCCATGATTTTGCAAAAGCTGAAGCATGGCAGCAGCTTATGTATGAACTGATATTTGAAGCACTTGGTTTTTCAAAGAATAAAGAGATTATGCAGAGAGTTGCCCAGGCTGTTCAGGTGTTTTATCTTAAACAGTTTATTACTAGACATGATTTTAGTAATTGTGCTGAAGCTGCATTATTCCATATTGGCGGATTGATTCCGGAAAATGTTGAAGCTCCTGATGAAGCAACAGCAGAATATCTTAAAAAAATAACTGTTACATGGAATGAAATAAAAGATACTTATAACGGTAAAACTTTTAACTCAACTCAATGGCATTTCTTTAAATTGCGTCCGCAAAACTTTCCAACAATAAGATTAAAGGGTGGAGTAACAATACTCCAGAGAATGTTAAAAGAAAATCTTATCGGAAAAGTTATAGCTTTATTTGAAAGTAAAATAGGACTTAATAAGCTGACTAATGAATTACGAAGCCTTTTGGTGGTAAAGGGAGAAGGATTCTGGTCAAATCATTATGTTTTTGAACAGCCAGCTAACCAGGAAATAAAATACTTTATTGGCGTTTCCAGGGCAGATGAAATACTTGTAAATGTAGTTCTGCCGGTAATATCAGTTTACTTTGAAGTATATAACAAAAAGGAAGCTTCGGAAAAAGTGATAAAGCTTTTCCTTAATTATTTACAGAAGAGCGAAAATAACCTCGTATGTGAAGTTTCATCCACTTTATGTCTAAAAAACGCCTGGCAAAGAAGTGTTCTTTACCAGGGCATGATTGAACTTTTCAGAAATTACTGTTCCCGTGAGAAATGTATGGAATGTAATATAGGGAAAAAGGTATTCAGCTAATTATTATTAGTTAATTTCTTTATATCATCCCTTAGCTTTGCAGCTCTTTCATATTCTTCGGCATCAAGGGCTTCCCTTAGTTTGTCCTGAAGGGCTGCAAGTTTAGCTTCTTTTGTTTTAGGAATCACATCTGGCTCAGGTTCCTGTTCTATTTCCTCTTTATCTCCGTCTTCCGAAGGGACAAAAGCTGCTGATTCCATTACGCTATCTGATACATAAATGGGTGATTGTGTTCTTACTGCAAGTGCTATTGCGTCACTTGGACGGGCATCAATTTCATTAGTAAGTCCGGATGTCTCAAGCAGTATTTTAGCGTAAAAAGTATTTTCTCTAAGTTCATCAATAATGACCTCAACAACTGCAGCTCCCAGATTATCAACAATCTGTTTAAGAAGGTCATGAGTCAACGGTCTTGGAGGTTTTATCCCTTCAATTTCAAGAGCAATTGCCTGAGCTTCAAAAGCGCCAATAATAATTGGCAGTCTTCTGTTTCCATTTATTTCTTTTAGTAATATTGCATATGCTCCTCCGGTAGAAGGGCTTGATGATAAACCTAATATTTCACATTGAATTTTTTGCAATTAAAACTCCTAAGTCTTTATAATTTAACCTTTTTAATCTCATCAGTTAATAATGGTAATATCTCTAAGGCGTCTCCGGCAATCCCATAATCAGCAATACCAAAAATTGGTGCATCTTTATCTTTATTTATAGCTACAATATATTTAGATGATGACATACCCGCAAGATGCTGAATAGCTCCGGATATTCCACAGGCGATATACAAAGAAGGGGAAACTGTTTTTCCTGTTTGTCCAACCTGCTCATTATGAGAACGCCAGCCTGCATCCACAACAGCACGCGAAGCTCCCACAGCCGCCCCAAGTATATCTGCAAGATTTTCTATTAGTTTAAAATTTTCCGGTTCTTTAAGACCTCTGCCGCCGGCAACAACTATATCTGCTTCAGCGACGTCAATTTTTCCATCTGCTTTTTTAAAATCAACAACCCTGTTCGTTAAATCAACTGATTCAATTTCAATTACATTTATTTCTGCTTTAGTGGCTGATTCATTCTTAATAAGAGGAAATACATTTGGCCTTAAAGTGAGAACTTTTATATCTGATGAAAATGTTAATTGCTGTAAGGCCTTACCGGCATATACAGGTCGGGTTACTAAAAGTTCATTTTCAGATACAGTAATATCTGTGATATCAGGTATAATACCGGCACCAAGTTTTACTGCTATATTGGGAGCAAGGTCTTTTCCCATAGCTGTATTTGACATTAAAATATATTGAAATTCTGCTTTGTCTGCATATTCTTTTATTATTTTGGCGTAAGCAGATGTTGAATAAATAGAAACAGCTTTGTGTTTAAAGTGAGTTAATTTATTTATTCCATAAATACTTATATCATTAAGGTTTTCAATGTGATCTCCAATAACAACAGTTTCTGCCTGTATATTAAACATGTTTGCCAGTTTTGCAGCCATGCTAACGACTTCAAATGAGGACTTTTTTATTTTTCCGTCACGCTGTTCAAGTATTGCCAGAATATTTTTTGACATAAAAGTAATTCCTTTGTTAAATAACTTTTACTTCTTCTTTTAATAATCTTACTAATTCAGTTACAGCAGAACCGTCTGTTCCAAGTATTCTTCCGGGTTGTTTAGACGTTGGTTTACTTAATTTCAATATTTTAGTACTATTACCTGAAAAGACGGCAATTTTTTCTTCAATTATTTTTTTCTTTGCTGCCATTATACCTTTTAAAGAAGCATATCGCGGTTCATTCAGGCCTTTTTGAGTAGTAATAACTGCGGGCAGACTGGTTTCAACTACTTCACGGCCGCCTTCAATTTCCCTTTCAGCTCTTATTTTATTACCATCAATAAACAACTCTATAACAACAGACACACAGTTGAAATTAAGTAAGGAGGCTGTAAGCTGTCCGGTGATTGAATTATCAAAGTCAACAGATTGTTTACCGAAAAAAACAATTTCATAACTGCCTGATTTAATTTCCTCAGAAAGAGCTTTAGCTACAGAAAGAGAATCCATTGCAGTATCGCTCTTAAGCAGTAAGCCTTTGTCAGCACCCATTGCCAGGGCTTTTTTGATTGTTTCTTTATTTGCATCACTCCCAACACTGATTACAGTGATTTCGCCCCCAAATTTCTCCCTGGTCCTGAGAGCTTCTTCAACAGCAAATTCATCATAAGGGTTGATAATACAGGTTATGCCAGTACTATCTATTGACAATTCATCAGGGGAGATTTTGATTTTAGAGGCAGTATCAGGAACGTGGCTTACGCAAACCGCAATGTTCATTTATCCTCCGTTTTTCCTAAATAATTGTTAAAAAATATAAACATACAACAATATAAAATCAAACAATTACAATGTCTGTAAACATAATAAATCATTAAAACTTAAGTATTTATAATAATAAATACTTACAGTTTTCTTCATCAAACTGCTAAATCCGGGAAGTCACTATGTAACAAAAGTTTTCTCTTTACTGTTTTTACTTAATTATTTACATTATTAATATGGAAATTAAACCATTAGATAACCCTATAATTGAGGTTGTTGTTGATGAAGAGACCACAACCGGACTTGAAAGCAAAGTAATTCTGTATAATGATGACTGGCATACTTTTGATGAGGTTATTTACCAATTAATTAAAGCCGTTAAATGTACCTTTGAAGAAGCACGGGATTTTGCTTTTGAAGTTCATGTTAAAGGTAAATCTATTGTTTTTACAGGAGACCTGAAGGACTGTCTTCGTGTCTCATCTATTCTTGAAGAAATATCATTAAATACCCAGGTTGTTACCTGAGAATTAATAATTAGATAATACTTCTTTCAGTCAAAAACCTTCGAATTTCGCCATATTTTAACATATTTTATATAGATTATTCCTCCAGATTGTATCTGCATGCAGTTATTTTTATATTTGTAATCCCATTTTTTTAAAGGAAGAAAGTGAATTACAGGAAAGATATAAGAAATATTGCGATTATTGCTCACGTTGACCATGGTAAAACTACTCTTGTTGATTACATGTTGAAACAAACCGGTGCATGGCGCGAAAATCAGCATGTTGAAAAACGAATTATGGATTCTAATGCGCTTGAAAAGGAAAGAGGAATTACAATTCTGGCTAAGAATTGCAGCGTTCATTATAAAGGCATTAAGATAAATATAGTTGATACCCCTGGACACGCAGATTTTGGCGGTGAAGTTGAAAGAACTTTAAGAATGATTGATGGCGTACTTTTGCTGGTTGATGCAGCCGAAGGGCCGTTACCTCAAACAAAATTTGTATTAAAAAAGTCGCTTGATCTTGGATTAAAACCAATAGTAGTGATAAATAAAATAGACAGAAAAGATGCCCGTCCCAATGAAGTACTGGATGAAGTATTCGATTTATTTGTTTCTCTTGGTGCATCCGAAGAACAGCTCGATTTTCCTTTTATATATGCAGTTGCCAAACAAGGTATTGCAAAGATAAACCTTGAAGATGAGTCAGACTCATTAAAACCTTTATTTGACTTGATAGTTGAACAGGTTCCTGAACCTCAGGCAAACCTTGAAGAACCTTTCCAAATGTTAATATCAGCAATTGATTATAATGATTACCTTGGCAGAATTGGAATTGGCAGGATAAGCAACGGAACAATAAAAATAGGGGATAATATAGTTTTAATTCCGAGAGAAGGGAATAAAATAAATGCCAAGATTACCAAAATTTATACTTACGATAATATAAAAAGAGTTGAAGCGCAGGAACTGACTGCCGGTGATATAGGCGCAATTGCAGGGCTTGAAGATGTAGATATTGGAGATACTGTTGCTGATCCTAAAAAGCCTGAAGGGCTTCCCTTTGTTGCTATTGATGAGCCTACCATTACAATGAATTTCATGGTAAATAATTCGCCATTTGCAGGACTGGAAGGCAAGTATGTTACTACAAGAAATATAAGTGACAGGCTTTCGAGAGAGTTGAAATCAAATGTAAGCCTTCGTGTTGAGATGACTGATTCTCCGGATACTTTTAAAGTCAGCGGCAGAGGCGAGCTACACCTTGCAATTTTAATTGAGAATATGCGCCGTGAAGGATATGAGATTCAGCTTAGTAAACCTGAAGTTATCATGAAAAAGATTGCTGATGTACTTTGCGAACCTATTGAGCATCTGATAATTGATGTACCGGAAGAATTTGTAGGTATAGTAATAGAAAAACTTGGCAAAAGAAAAGCCGAAATGAAGAATATGGTTACTTATAATGAGAACTCAAGAGTGGAGTTCCTAATTCCTTCAAGAGGCTTAATTGGCTATAGGGCAGAGTTTGTTACAGATACTAGGGGTACTGGTATTATGCACCATAATTTCCACGAATATGAGCCGTTTAAAGGAGATATATCTCACAGGACAAAAGGTGCTCTTATTGCTATGGAACCTGGTATTGCTTCTTCGTATGCTATGTTTAAATTACAGGAACGAACAGTATTTTTTGTCGCTCCCGGAACAAAAGTATACGAAGGCATGGTAGTTGGAGAAAACTCACGTGAAAATGATATGCGTGTGAATGTAACCAAAACAAAACAGTTAACAAATATGCGTGCTTCAGGTGCTGATGAAGCTATCAGGCTTGAACCACCAATTATTCATACCCTTGAACAGGCTATAGAATGGATTACAGATGACGAATTTGTTGAGGTAACTCCTGAAAGTATAAGAATAAGGAAAAGATATCTTACTGAAATGGATAAGAAAAACGCAAGGCTTTCTGCAAAACAAAAAGAAGCAGATACAGCTTCCTGATGAATAATATATAGTGTGAGATTAAAAGGCATTTAGGAGTTCTTAAATGCCTTTTTTATTTTTATAAACTAACCTAAAAATCAGATGAATACTTTATTATTTAAGTAATAGAATTTTTATATGCCTGGCAGCGTTATTTGCCTGTATTTCAATAAAATACACTCCTGAACATAATCCGGTATCGGATAACTTGTATGTATATGTCCCTGCGTCTTTTGAGCCTGAATCCAAAGTTTTTACTATTCTTCCAGAAATATCATATAACATTATTTTATAGCTGCTAAAACCTGGAAGAGTATATTTTATTATTGTTTCAGCATTAAATGGATTTGGATAGTTTTGTTGAAGAGAGAAATCTTGAACAAGATTTTTGTCTTTATCTACCGATACAGTTTCTCCATAAGGAATTCCCGAAAGAATGCATCCCTTTAAAATAAAAGATGTTGAGGGTATTATTGAAGCATCATCTCCGTAATCTTCAATTCTGGTAAAACCAAAATCCGGTGAAACCTGAACAAAAGCTTGTTGTAATCCATCAAGATGATACTCGTAAATATTTGTATTTATATTAAATAATGCAACAGTGCTTATATAACCCGAAGAAACAGAAGAATAGGGAGCAAGTTCAATAATATAGTTATCTCCGGGGTTTGCCATAAAATTTACAACAGGTGACGGAGAGTTATCAGAGCTGTTATAAAAGTAAACCGTATTGCTGTCGCATCTGAGCATATATGAATTACTCCCCGGAAGAAATGCAAAGTTAACCTTATAACATTTAATATTGTCAAATATGATTGTATCTGATATTACTTCAGCAGTTATGGGGTTAACTTCAGTTCCGTTGGAGTAACAGGAATAAAACCACTTGTTTCCTTTTTCAAGCGGAATAGAAATTAAATCAGTTCTTATACTTGTCCCGCTGTCGGGTTGATTATACAAAAAAGCAGGCTTTGCTAAAATTGTAAAAGATAACAGGGAAAAGAACACTGCAAAAAATAACAGCTTATACATAAATCCCCCAATAAAGTTTAGTTGAGCAGTTATTGCAATAAAACAAGAATAAAAATAATTTTTATGCGTTAGCTATAGTTAGCCGCAGCCTTTATTTCATTAGCATAATTTTAATAAATTTAATTCCTGCATTTGTTTCCAATCTAACAAAATATACGCCTGAACTTAAACCAATATCGGAAAGATGGTAGGAAAAAGTTCCTGCATTTGCCGAACCTTCAGAAAGTGTTTTTAAATTTTGTCCTAAAACATCAACCAGTGAAAGTTTATAATTACCGGAGTAGGGGAGACTATATTTTATAATAGTTTCGGCATTAAAGGGATTTGGATAATTCTGATATAATTCAAAACCTGTTGGCAGTGAAACAGCTAATACCTTGCTGTATTCAAATGTGCCATCAAGGTCAACAGTTTTTAACCTATAATAGGCAGAAGTTCCTTTTATATCACTGTCAGAATAAGTGTAATACTTTTCAGTTTCACTGTTAACGCTGCTTTTAACAAAACCAATTTTACTCCAGTTTTTCTGGTTATCAGATTTCTCAACTTCAAAGCCATAATTGTTGGTTTCTGTTGCAGTTATCCAGGAAAGCTTAACAGAATTATTGCTGTATCTTGCATCAAAAGATGTAAGTTCAACCGGAACAGTAGAATTGTATGAAAAGTCTGCGTAAACAGGAAGATGATCTGAACCATAGTATAATGCATTAGCAACATCTACAGAAACAGCAGTGTTAGGCTGTACATTTACAGACTGATTAAGGTGTTTTCCGTCATTACCGACAACCGTATAAGTTCCTGAAATATATGTTATTCCTCCGGTATCCATCACAGCCTGCGAAACAAGTATAAAATCAAATCTATCATCCATACCGCCTGAAGAGCCGCCGTCACTTAAAGCTTCTTTTCTTGGCGATTGAGTATGTATAGAAGCAAATGCGCTGTTATCATGCCATGTTCCGGGTTTATTTATGGGATCCAGAAAATAGCCGGTGCTTGTCTGGTCTAAAAGGTTTTGATAAGCAGCCTCAAATGAAGAGTATAAATTAAAATCGCCAACAACAAAGTAATTGGCAGAAGAAGAAAGTTTGTTGGTAACTGTACGCAGATTGGCAACTTCTGCAGCTCTTTTCGCTTCATTGTCATCACCTGAACTTGCTTTAAGGTGCGCCGCATAGACAATAATTGTATCGCCTGTAGGTTTAAGTATTAATTTAAACTGGTTAATATCTCTCAATGCTGTTTTAATAGCTGTATTACTTACAAAAGAAAAAAGAGAATCATTATAAAACAAAGCATTATCTGAATCGTATCCGTCAATAAAAGTGCCGGCTTTATAATTGCCAAATGAATTAAGAATATTATTAAGGATTCCATTAACACTATAAATAGACTTCATTTCCTCTGCTACAAGAATATCAGGTTTAACAGAAGACAATGTAGTTCTTAAGTAGCCATTCTGAATTGTTGTATCAGAACTGGGATAATTAAGTATATTATATTGCATAAGTCTGAACGATTGGCCGAAAGCAAAACTATATGTTAAAAACAAAATCAGTATAAATTTCTTCAATTCATTTCCTTAAATAATTAATAATCAGGAATAACTCTATTATTAAAAACAAAGATAAGAAAATCTTTATTTAGCGGCATATTAAGCAGTAATAAATTCCCTGTAAAAATAATTATATGGATTACTTTAATCCTTGTTGAAAATGCCAAAAAATGCAGTTGTCAGAAAAAATAAAAGCCGCAAAAAGCGGCTTAAAAAAAAGTAAACAGGTGATTATTTAATTTCGTGCGTCAACAGTGCCATTAATATGCTTTTCTTTATTTATTATATTCCCATATTGGTCAACAACATCACTGTGGCAGGAATAACATGATGACAAAGGAACCTGTTTATGCCCGGCTGGTGGAAGCCCATGGCAGGAACCACACTTTGCTTCATCTTTTCCAACATCTGTCCATTTTACGGTAACAGGGGTTCCGGTTATTTTATCAGAAGAATAGATGAATTTATTTTGAGCAGAAGCTGAATCTTTATAAAATGTGAAATTACCGTGGCAATAAGTATTGGAACAGCTTCCATCAGAATAACTATATGCTGCATTATCCGCGCCGTGCAAAACAGCGTTATTCTTCAGCACAACTTCAGCAATTCCGTCTGAATCCATGTGTCCACTTGCATAAAGGCTTTGAGGAACATTATGACAGGTGCTGCACTTTACAGTGTTTCCAAATGAATTATCATATAAATGTATTGAATGAGCCCCAACACCTCTAACGGACACAGATGTATTTCCATCTATATCTCTGGGAGGAGCAATTCTTGAAGGATCAGAAAACGAACCATGACAAGTATTGCACGATTCCGGTCCTTTAGAACCTGTATGGCATGTATTGCAGCTGGATTTAGCAATTCCTCCTGAAAAATCAGCAGCATGGCATGTTTTACATTCAGTCATGCTCCATCCATTTTCACGTATAAGATTTCCGTGAAAATTTGCATGCCCGGGAGTTACTATTCCATCTTTATGTACAGTTAAAACCGGTTGAGGCTGAGGAGCGTTTGTTTCAAGTTCACTACAGCCTGATAGAAAAATTCCAAATAATAACACAGGTAATATTCTAAATATAAAATATCTCATAATTAATCCCTGTTTGAACCATGACAATAACCACAGAAACCAACTCCTGCAGTATGTGTTGATGTATGACAGTTAAAACACATAGAGCCATCACTATCATGCCAGTCACCATGAGTATTTTTCATGAAATTAGCCGGATGAGTTTTAGGATTAGTACCTTTAATTCCGTCGCTGTCAAGGTGGCATGTTATACATGTTGGGTCAGCGCCCTGAACGTCATGGCAGGCTATACAGCTCTCTATATCTCTCTTTGCCAGCCTGGCATGTTCTCCACCGCCAGTGCCTCTTCCGATTGTGAAGAAATCACTTTTCAGGTGAGACGCAGGCATAATGCCATTCATTGCATAGTCTTTTCCATTTGCCTGATGACAGGTTTGGCAGAAATCTTCAGTATTGTGACAACTTGCACAATCAAGACGTTTTGTTTTTACATCAATTCCATGAGAGAATCTGTAATTAAGTTCATGCACTCTGGTCAAATTCTGTTTCTTTGCCCCATCAGAATAATTATCAGGTGTGTATGGCTGAAAGAAATCATCCGGAGTATTGGCTGCTTTTATTCCTGAAGCAGCATGACAATTCTCACATGAGTTATTGTTATTATTATGACACATAACACAATCGGCAGAAACATCCTTAGCTTTAAATTTATGGGTCTTAATAAATGAAACATCTTTGTGAGATTGCGGCATAAGATTTACTGTTGATTTATGGCAGCTTTCACAAGCGTTGGTTGCACCTGATTTATCATTATGGCAGGTATAGCAGTCAGCCATAGACGGATAAGTTTTTTTTGCTTTTGAAGCATAATCAACATCTTTAATGCCTGCATGGCAGGTTTCACATGCCATTTTCTTATCTGTTACGTGGGACTTATGATTAAAATTTAATTCAGTCCCTACAGTTGATTTACTTTGAACAAGCTGTTCGTAAGTATCATCATAATGACAGGTACTGCACTGCTCAGAGTTTTCGGTATCATGGCATGAACTGCATTCATCGTGCCCGGGCATTAACCGGTCTTTCATAGAGGTGCTTTCAGCCGCTTTGGGATGGCAGGCTGTACATTCTGCCAGATCAGCATGAAATGAATGGGAAAACTTAATTATTTTTTCATTCCCTTTTGCTTCGGCATTAGCGTCACTGACTGTTGAAAAAGCGGCAATAAATAATACTCCAGCAGCAGCCGTAAGGAGAAGAAAGTATATGTGTTTTAATTTCATAACCGCATTAATTTAGAAATTAGTATTAAACCAGTAATTAGCCTTAATTAAAAATCTGAAATCATTTTTGTAAATCTTGTTGTCCATGTACTGGCCCTGTAAATCTAAAGACAACTCTCTCCACGGCCTGAAGTTTAAACCTGCAAGCAACGAAGTCAGGTTATTCGTTTCAGAGTCATCAGAAAGTTTATATCCTGTAAATGAAAGTCCGATAGATGGTGTAAGGATTCCTTCGAACAGGGTATAAGCAGAATAAACAGATAAAGCATCAAGTTCGCCTGCGTTACCAAGATTTTTTCTGTAAGTAATACTTCCGTAACTTGAGTACATCCCAAGTGTTATTCTTCCGGAGTTTTCGCTGTCTCTGAAAACTACTTCCCCGAATCTGCCGGAAACTGTAAAAAGGCTGCTTAGCTTATAACTGCCGCCCAATTCAATTTCCTGCGTATTACCATAATCAAAGACCGAAAAAATAGAATTGTATTTTACCCGAGGTTCCCTGTAGTTATAGTATAAATCAAGGCTTAAATCTTCAATTTGGTAATATGAAGCGTTTAGTTCAACTTTGGAAAGCTCTTCAAGGTTAACATCATATTCAATTCTTGTATCTATATCAAACAATTTTGATTTTATATATGATGCTTCGGCTGACAAATACTGGTATTGATTTGAGTTATTTCTGATAAGAGTATTGATTGGATTTAGGTCTTCATCAAGCCTTACAGCCCAGTAATCCTGGCGTTTATAATTTTTCTTTATATATCCCAATGATAACTGGAGATCTTCAAAGGGGAGTGCAGTAAATTTTCCACCTACAATATAGTTGTCACCCCAATTGTCAATAAGTTTCAGCTTTTGATAATCGGGAACATTACCGCCATAGAAACCAGTTAGTTTGTAATTGCTTAACTTTAAGTCTACATTTGCTCCATCAAACAAACCTCCGGCTACATTTGTTATCAAAGGCTGACGGCCTAATTTAACAGTAAACATATCCAGGAGATTTCTTCCTTCCAGGTAAAGATTATATACTCTTACGCGGGGATCCCCTTCAATATCAGCAGATAAATCAGATTCAAGATTCATAGATGTTCTTAATGAGAAGTTTCCTTCATTTATATTAAGATTAAGCATCTGATAAGCTCTTACGTAATTATCTGAAACATCTGTTGTGTCAAAGCGTTCAAACATATATAAAGATGATGAAAACCTTCCATTGATATTCTGAGAAAAACTCCTGCAGCAAAACAGGCTCAGAAAGATCATCAGTGCGGTAACTTTTTTCATATTATTTAATTTTCAGTTTGAAACAATCTATTTTTTATCAGCAGCAGGAATTGGGTGTTTTATTTTATCCCACATTGCCGCAAATTCAAATCCTTTGAAAGTTGGGCTTTCCGAATTATGGCATCCTGTGCAATAATCTTCTTTCTTTTCATGGAAAGTAAGACCGTTTGCAATTGCCTGAGAGCGGTCTTTCATAATTTTCAGGCTTTTATACTCAGAACCAGCTCCATGGCATGTCTCACACTGAACACCATCTTCCATTTTGAATTTTGCCTGTTTCATTTCAGCAGCAACATTATAACCACTTACATGGCATTTTAAGCATGCTTCGGTTTCAGCAGCAGGTGTTGTAAATCCCTGCTTTTTTGCAATTTCATTTGCTTTGTCTGATTTAAGAGTTTCAAAGGCTTTGGAATGCATTGTTTCTTTCCATATTCCAAGCTGATTACCCTGTTTTTCTGATTTATGACATGCACCGCAAACATCAGTTCCAACGAAGGCTGATTTTCCCTGTCCATAAACTGCCAGAAGTGGAGACACTAATAGCATAATGATTAGGATGGATTTATTAAACACAGTACCTCCTGAATTGTTTATTAATAAATAAATACCGGGTTCAATGTAAAAGAACCCGGTAAGGTAAAACTATTATTTCATTAAAACCATCTTTTTGGTTTGTCTGAACGATTTATTTCCTTCAAGGGATTTTGCTTCAATTGAATAAAAATAAATACCGGAAGCAAGCTTCCTTTCAGTTCCATTAAGGTCGAAGCGTATGTTGTAATTTCCGGCTGATTGTGTAGTGTTAACAAGTTCTTTAACAAGTTCACCGGTTATCGAGTAAATTAATATTTTAACATTACTCTCATAAGGAAGAGAATACTGTATATTCGTCATTGGGTTAAATGGATTTGGATAATTCTGTTTAAGAGAATAACCTGAAGGTATATAATTTGTATTTTCTTCAAGTTTTACATCTGTAACAGAACCGCCGATAGCTAGTATAGATTTTCTTAATACATCGATGGTAAATACAGTATTGTGCATACCCCGACTGCCGTCATTGGCAATCAACTGGTAATTAAAGTAAGCTTTTGTATACAACAAACTGTCAGGGTCATTTTTAAACTGTGTGTAATCAATGGTAGTCTGTCCTTTTGGAGGAAGAGCCATTGCCAGTGTATTAAGCAGCCCGTCAACCTCAGTTTGTATAGCTTCAATTTTTCCGTTACCATCATAATCATACTTAGCAACAAACTCATCAAAGCTTGATTTATCACCATGGCAGTTGGTACAGCTTGCAGTATGGTCATACCCGGTTTCTTCATTGCGCATACTGAACGAATGTCCGCCAACTTTATCCCTGTTAGCATGATCGCTCGTATCAACTGTAGCATACATGTGGCAGCCAACGCATGCATTTTCAACTGCCCATTTATGAGGGCTTGTAAGATAATCTTCGCCATTGAATTTAGCTGCGTTTTCACCCAGGAAAACATCTGTTTGAACTGAGTGGTGAGGTCCCCAGCGGCTGCTTGTTGGTAAGGCTGCCGTAAGTGTAACATTGCTTGCTCTTGCTTTATGGCAATTCATACAAAGTTCACCTGTACCAAGAGAATAATTATCGTTATATCTGAAACCATCAGCCAAAGTATCAGAACCAGCCGGAGTATACCTTAACTGTGCAACGTTATCATTACCATGTGGGTCATGACATGTAGCACAGGTTATATCTTCCATTTGCGCCTGTACCATGCCTGTAGTATTAGTGGTTTTCCCTTTTGTGAAATTTATAAATCCATTGCCGTCATGGCAGCGAATACAATTACCAAGATTATTATTCTGAGAAGAAGCAGCCTGTGCAAATGAAGAACTCCAAACTACTTCAGAATGAACAGAATTTTCGTACTGAGCATATTTATTATGCCTCCATGGTTCATCGTGACATTGCCCGCATGTACCAGCTTTGATAGAAATATTTATTTCCTCTGCTTTAGGGCCGCGCGTATGTTCACTGCCGGGTCCATGACAGCTCTCACAACCAATGGTTGCCATTTGGGTAAGGGGAGTGTAATAAGTTTTTAATGAATCAAATTTCTGAGGGCCCGGGGTCCCGAGTTTCCAGCCCAGGCTGGCAGCAACATCATCAAATCCGTTATTGCTGGAATTTGGGATATAGCCTGTAGTGTGGCATTGAATACAGCTTTCTGAAAAATGTGAACCACCGGTATTAATTTGTGAACCAAAAGCAGTAGCATGCCCGGATTTACTCCAACGGTTGAAGATTTCAACAAATTCCGGATGATTTTGATGACAACTCATACAATTAGGATATTCAGCTTTTACGTCTGCAAAATTACCTACTCCAACAAAGTCAGATACATAGTAGGTAGTTGTTGTGTCATGAGTGCCGCTGGCTGTTGAAATTGTTAATTGAACAATATAAGCTCCGTTTTTATCCGGTTTAAATTGCTGCCATAAAGGATTGCTGACTGATTCCAACACTGCAGTTGAGCCTGAAGGCTTTGAAATTAATTGAAAAGCTGCTGTGTTAATAGCTTCAGAATTTCCAATATTTTCGGCAGACATATAAATATATGCATCTCTTGGCACAACATTGAGTCCTGAAGATACATTTGTTGTCATTTCCAGGGTTTCTAATCTGTGCGGAGTCATTGCTTCAGTTACTATTCTTCCCCTTTGCGGCAAAATATTAACAGAGGCAGCTAAAAAAAGGACCAGTGCTAATTGTACTTTTAGTTTCATGAAGTAACCTCAGTATTTATTTCAGTTCACAATGTCAATTTCTGATATTGAGAACTTATATGACTAAAAGTATACCAGTACCAAATATTGTCAATATACTCAAAAAAATAGGTATGGAATTTCCAATAGTGAGAAATTATACACTGCATTCTCTTGTGAGAGAATTATTAAAAAGCTAAATATTGGCATAATAGTTTATAATTAAATGGTTTATTCTGCGTTTGCATAAAAATACAGAAGATGGAAGTGTAATAAAAATCAACTGTTTTAGCGTATTGGAGTGTTTAATAAATATACAATTATCCGGCTAAGAGTAATTTGAAATGATGTATCATTCGTTATTAAGCATATTTTAATGTTATATATAATATTATTTCTCTTTCAGTTTTAAATGGAGGACTGCTGAATACTGGAACAGATTAATTCCGGATAAAATTATTTCTAAATAAACAAATCAATCTTTGTTATAATATTTTTAATACATGAAGGTATTGAGTGTTTCCGTGTTTTCCGAATTATTTTTGCATTTATACATGAAAAATTGTATATATTATCTTATAAGCTTGACTATTTTATTTATTCAATTCTCTAAAAATTTTAACTATCAGTTTTCGGGCGTTTTATTAAATATTTCCGAACAACCAGAATGTTAATAACATGAACAAGTCAGAGATTTCTGTCTTTGAACGAATGAAGTTATTCCTTTTGGCAAAAGTAACTGCATCTGCTGTCTTTATTGTGGGAATATTTGTACTTATTGGGTGGATTGCGGGCAGTGAAATTTTACAAAGGTTGTTTATAAGTAATACTGCAATGAAACCAACAACGGCATTTGCATTTACTATAGCCGGAGCTTCATTGTTGTTTGCTGCCGGAGAAAACAGCTTTTTTAATAAATACGGAAGAATTGCAGGCGGGCTCCTTATTATTTACCTGGGAGGAAGTACAACTCTTTATTTTCTTACTGATATAGATATTAGTGTAGATATGCTTTTTCTGGCAGGAAATAGTATTACGCACGAAAATCTTCAGATGGTTCGAATGGCTCCGGCAACTTCATTTAATTTTCTTATTGCCGGCGTAACATTGTTATTTATTTCAAAAAAAACTGCTAATATTTTTCAGCAGGTTGTTATCCTTGTATTAATCATAGCCTTATTTTCAATAATAGTAACATTTTTTAATTATCAGCTTATAGACCTGAGTGATGAATTCAGAAAAATGGCTCTTATATCGGCATTTACTTTCATTTTTATGGCAATCAGTTTACTATCATTGCTGTCTAATGAAATTGATAATTCTGAACAGAATAACTGGGGCATAATTAATGGAAAATGGAAGGGCTATATACTTGCTGTTGTTTTTGTTGCAGCAGCAGCTTCATTAAGAATCTGGCCATTACATTCTTTGGAAATGAAAACAACCTGGGTAACTTACTATCCTGCCGTTATGGTTGCTGCATTATTTGGGGGCTTCTATTCCGGATTATTTGCTGCAATTCTCTCTTGTTTTATAGTACTTTTCCTGTGGCCAATATTTGTAAGCAGTCCGTTTATAAAGGATTTTGGAGATTGGTTAAGCCTTTCAGTGTTTTTTGCAACAAGCTTAATGATATCAATTATAAGTGAAAACCTGCTGAAAGAAAAAGAAAAAGTAAAAAAAATGAATACATGCCTGGAGCTTTCCAATCAAAAACTAAAACAGGAAGTTGCAATAAGAGTGGAAGCAGAAGATGAAATAATAAAGCTTAACAAAGAACTGGAAGAGCGGGTATTGGACAGGACTAAGGAACTTGAATTTACAAATTCAATTTTACGAAAGAGTGAAGAAAAGTTCAGATTTACTCTGGACAATATGATAGTTGGATGCCAGATTCTGGATTATGACTGGAGATATACATATATAAATGAAGCTGCGGATGTTCATAACAGAATATCCAAAGAATACCTGCTTGGTAACAAGTATATGGATATGTGGCCGGGTATTGAAACAACAGAGGTATTTGCCATTATTAAAAAATGTATGGAAGAAAGAAGCTTTCATCATTTTGAAAATGAATTCATCTTTCCGGATGGCAGCAATGGCTGGTTTGAATTAAGTGTCCAGCCGGTTCAGGAAGGAGTGATGATATTATCCAATAATGTTACTGAAAGGAAACTTGCAGAAGAAGGCATTATTAACCTAAACAGGGAACTTGAACAGAAGGTTACAAACCGGACTATACAGCTTCAGGAGGCACTTAAAGATTTAGAGTCTTTCAGCTATTCGGTTTCGCATGACCTCAGAGCTCCTTTAAGGCATATAATTGGATTTATTGAAATTCTGTGTAAAAAGAAGGCTGATAATCTTGATGGTGATGGAAAACGATATCTATCGATAATTACCAGCTCTGCAAAGGAGATGGGTGTTTTAATTGATGATTTACTTAGTTTTTCCCGAATTGGGAGGTCTGCAGTAAAAAAGACTCAACTTGATATGAATTCACTTATAAACGGAATAATAGAGGAAAATCGGGAGGAAATCAGCAATAGAAATATTAAAATTACATTAAATAGCTTACCACCGGTTTCAGCAGATCCTAATTTACTAAGGCAGGTGTGGGTAAATCTTATTGCTAATTCTATTAAATATACCGGGAAAGAAGAAAATCCAGAGATAGAAATTGGGTTTCATCAGGATACTGAAGGAATCTACTACATAAAGGATAATGGCGCCGGGTTTGATATGAATTACTATGATAAATTATTTGGTGTTTTCCAGAGGCTGCATAGTTCAGGAGAATTTGAAGGAACAGGCATTGGCCTTGCTAATGTAAAGAGGATAATTGACAAACATGAAGGAAAAATATGGGCGGAAGGCAAAGTCGGGGAGGGCGCTGTTTTCTATTTTACACTACCGGTATAAGATTAGGAATAATGGGATAATTACTTCTATAAAAGGAAATTAAAGGAAGGCAGTTTAATTGATATTATTGCCTTCTTTAAGTAAGTTTGTAATTGAACTTAAAATAATTTTTAAAAAGGAGTTCTTGTATGGCTATTAAAGTTGGTATCAACGGGTTTGGCAGAATTGGCAGGTTAGTTTTTACAGCCATTGCTGACCAGGGATTACTAGGAAAAGAAATAGATGTTGTAGCAGTAGTTGATGTTAGTACAGACGCCAAGTATTTTGCTTATCAGTTAAAGTACGATTCAGTACATGGCAAATTCCAGGGAGAGCTCAAAACAGAAAAAAGCAGCCCTGATAAACAGGAAGATGATATAATTGTTGTAAACGGCCACAAGGTAAAATGTGTTGCTGCTACAAAAGACCCATCTCAACTGCCATGGAAAGAATTAGGTGTTGATTATGTAATTGAATCAACCGGTTTATTTACAGATTCAGAAAAAGCAAAAGGCCACCTTGCTGCAGGAGCTAAAAAAGTTGTTATTTCTGCTCCGGGTAAAGGCGACGTTAAAACTATAGTTCTTGGTGTTAATGATAATGAATATGATCCTGCAAAGCATGATATTATTTCTAACGCTTCATGTACTACTAACTGCCTTGCTCCGCTTGTACATGTTATCTTAAAAGAGGGCCTCGGAATTGAAACCGGCCTTATGACTACAATTCACTCAATTACAGCTACTCAGAAGACTGTTGATGGCCCTTCAAAGAAGGACTGGAGAGGCGGAAGAGCTGCATCTATCAACATTATTCCTTCTACAACAGGTGCTGCTAAAGCTGTTGGTGAAGTTCTTCCTTCAGTTAAGGGAAAATTAACTGGTATGTCTTTCAGAGTTCCTACTGTAGATGTATCTGTTGTTGACCTTACTTTCCGTACAACAAAGGATACTTCAATTGCTGAAATTGATGCTTTATTGAAAAAAGCTTCTGAGACATATATGAAGGGTATTCTTGGATATTCTAATGAAGAAGTTGTATCTACAGACTTTATTCATGATAAAAGATCATCTATCTATGATTCACTGGCTACACTCCAGAATAACTTTAAAGATGAAAAACGCTTCTTTAAACTTGTTTCATGGTACGATAATGAATGGGGCTATTCAAACAGAGTTGTTGAACTGCTTCTTAAGATCGCAAAATAATTCTTAAAGAAACGAAGCTTTAAGCTTCGTTTCTTGTATTAATACAAATAATTATTTGCCAAACAGGATTATAGAATGAAAAAATTAACAATTGATAATTTAGACTTAAAAGATAAACGTGTGCTTGTCCGTGTGGACTTTAATGTTCCGCTGGATGAAAACCAGAATATAACAGATGATATAAGAATAACAGCTGCACTTCCTACAATTAAGAAAATAATTGCTGCCGGTGGAAAAACAGTATTAATGAGCCATCTTGGCAGGCCAAAAGGAAAACCAACACCAAAATACAGTCTTAAACCTGCTGCTGTAAGGCTTGGTGAGTTATTAGGAAAAGAAGTTAAACTGGCTCCTGATTGCATTGGCAGTGACGTAAAGGCTATTGTTGATGCGATGAAAGCAGGAGATGTTGTTCTTCTTGAAAATTTAAGATTCCACGAAGAAGAAGAAAAGAATAATCCTGATTTTGCAAAGCAGCTTGCCGAATTTGGTGATATTTATGTAAATGATGCTTTTGGTACTGCACACCGTGCACATGCTTCAACTGAAGGTGTTACAAAGTATATTTCAAAATGTGCTGCCGGTTATCTAATGCAGAAAGAGCTTGAATATCTTGGAGGCGCCATAAGCAATCCTGAAAGGCCTTATGTTGCCGTTTTAGGCGGAGCTAAAATATCTGGCAAAATTGATGTTATTACAAATCTTTTAAGTAAGGTTGATACATTAATTATTGGCGGTGGTATGGCCTATACCTTCTACAAAGCGCAGGGTAAAGAAATTGGAACATCACTTCTTGAAGCTGAAAAACTTGACCTTGCAAAAGAAGTTTTACAGAAAGTAGCTGACACCAAAGTTGATTTTCTGCTTCCGGTAGACGTTGTTGTGGCTCCTGAGTTCAAGAATGAATCTCCAGCTGAAGTTGTTAGTGTTAACAGCATTCCTGCAGATAAAATGGGATTGGATATTGGCCCTGAAACAATTAAATTATTTAAAGAGAAACTTTTAGGCGCAAAAACCATCGTATGGAATGGCCCTATGGGAGTTTTTGAATTTGATAATTTTGCAAAAGGAACCAATGCTATTGCACAGGCTTTGGTTGACGCTACCGCTAAAGGTGCTAAAACAATAATTGGCGGCGGGGATTCTGCAGCAGCTATAAGCAAAGCAGGCCTTGATGATAAAGTTTCTCACGTATCAACAGGCGGCGGAGCTTCACTGGAATTCCTGGAAGGTAAAGAATTACCCGGTGTTGCAGCTTTAACTGAAGCTTAGGCAATTTCGTTCGGATTTAAACAGCACAGGGGTTTTTCCTGTGCTGTTTTGTTATTATGTTTTCCCGGGCTTTTCCCGTTATTAAACATTACAAGGATTTAATTTGAGCAACTATTATAGACCCAGTGGATTTGGTGGATTTAGTTTTTTCCCGCCTGTTATTAAAAATCTGCTTATTCTGAATGGTGTGATTTTTGTTTTGCAGACTTTTGGTGGAATGGTTTCTACAGAAAGCGGGCTTACCTTTAACAATATTATTACCCGGTATTTTGGACTGATCCCTCTTGAGGGGTTTGTCGGCTGGACATTTTTTCCATGGCAGCTTATTACATATCAATTCCTTCATGGCGGGTTTACTCATGTATTCTTTAACATGCTGATGTTATGGATGTTTGGAATGGAGATTGAAAACCAATGGGGCTCTAAGAAATTCTTATATTTCTATTTATTATGCGGTGTTGTAGCAGGGCTTGCCCATTTGTTTATTGCACCTCTTCTGGGAGGTGGTAATGCACCGGTTGTTGGAGCTTCAGGTGCTATTTATGGTGTTATGGTTGCATTTGCTATGATGTATCCAAACAGGTATATATTTATATATTTCCTGTTCCCAGTAAAAGCAAAGTATTTGATTGGTATTTTATTGGTAATGGAATTTTTATTTGTTCCAAGCGGCGGAAGTGTTGCTCATCTTGCACATCTTGGAGGCGCATTTGCTGGTTTTATTTACCTGCTGTTTGATAAAAAATCGAACGCTGAACTGCGTAGTATGTTTACAAAAAAATCAACATATCAACAGTCCAGGCCATTTAACCCGTTTGGTGCCATGGGAGATAAGTTCAAAAAGAAACAGGATGTTGAAGATGCCCAGTTTTATGAAGTAAAAGACAAGAATGAAGAACAGATTACACAGGCGCAGATTGATGCTATTCTTGATAAAATCAGCCAGTCAGGATATCAGAATCTGACTGATAAAGAAAAGAAGATTTTATTTGAAGCCAGCAAGAAAATGAAATAAATGGCTTCTTGGACTGTAATGAAAAAGGGAATTATTACCAAAATTATATTACTAAATGCATTAGTAATAATATTGGCTGTTTTTATTACCGGATGTGAAAAGACTCCGATTCCTGAAGATACGCTTGTAAAAATTTATGCTGATCTGGTTGTTGCCAGGGAAAAGATATCAACATCTTCTGTTAACAAAGATGAAATAGATGCGGCTGTATTTAAAAAGTATAGTGTTACAAGAAAGGCATACGAAGAAAGCATAAAAGCTATTAATCAGGATCCCAAACAGTGGGAAGCCTTTTTTGATAAAGTAATAGAACACCTGCAAACACTTAAAAAACAAAACAAATAAATATTAAAATGGTATTTGTTTGCTCGGAATTTTATTAACTGAAATTTACCGGCCGAATTTATTCTTTGCCGCAGCAATCCGTAACAGGGGATAACCTATTTCCGGCACAACACGCGATTTAAGTTCCTTTAAATCGTCATATCCTTTTTTTATTTCTTCAGTGATATTTTTTAGCGTATCTCCGGAAAACAAAAAACTGATATCTATTTGGGGCTCATACTCAATAATTGTTTCAACCTGCATTGATATTATCGACTCTGTCAGTTTCCTCAAAGAAGCAATATCCCTGAGTGAATAGCCCTCTTTTAAAAGTTTGTAGGTCTCTTTCAGGTTATTAGGTATCTCTGAAACATTTTGTACAGGTGCTGTTTCAGAAGACTTTTGTTCAGAAAAGTATTTTGCCAGAACTTCCAGTATATCCAGTCCGATTTTATTGAACATTCTTTGTGTAAAACCATCAACAGAAAGGAGTTCTCTTTCAGTCTTTGGTTTTGATAATACAATGTTTCTTAAAACTACATCAGGGCAAAGAATAACAGCGCTTTGCATGAATTTTTTTTCGGCTTTTTTCCTGACTACATTTAGCAAGTTGAATAAATTGAGGTTCTCTTCATAATCATCAACAGTAGATACATCTTTTTTTACAAGATTATTCTTTTCCAGGAAACTTACAGCTTGATTAGATAATGTTAATGATCTGTGATTTATGGACCTTGTTAGCAAACCTTCAGCAAGTAAATCCCTTATTACAAATTGAAGTTCTCCCGGTTCATAATTTGAGCATGAGCCAAATGTTTCAAAGTTCTTATAGTTATCTTTCTTAGTTGAACCGCGGACAATTCTAATTAAGTTTATTTCACTCAGAGTGTCATTTCCTTCATATAAAGTCCGCAGTATTACTTCTTTAAGGTACTCAGAAGTTGCTTCGGGTAGTATCTCTGCAGTATTGCATCTGTCGCATTTACCACATTTATATCCGGCAACCTGCTGTCCAAAATAATTCATGATGAATTTTAACCTGCACTCACCCGAAAAAACATACTCAACCATTGTTTGTATTTTATCCTGCATGCGCAAATAATGTTCATTAATCTTCTGGTAATCAAGTCTGAGCCTGTCGGATGGAACTCTTGGTGCAGTGAGGATCACATTATCTTTTGAGTTAACCTTGTTATAACTTAATATTCCAAGATTATCCAGTGTAATGAAAATTTCATCAAGCTCTGACTCTGAATAACCAGTTTGTTCAGAAAGAATATTAAATTTTATCTTAACATCTTTTGTAAAAATTTCACTGCTGTATTCTCTTAACAGTATAAGTACAATTTCTTTTAATTTATGACTGGAAGTGGTTTTAACAAAATCCCTTAACCTGTCTTTATCAAACAAGAATTTAACAGTAGATTTTTTCTCATATTCTGAAACAAAACGAAGATAACCGGCCTCTTCAAGTATTTTTACCGAGGAGTATAACAAACCCCTGGTTAACTCCGCCTGTGAATGAAAAAGTATATAGTCAAAATTAACCGGGATCTCCCTTTCTGAAAAATTACCTTCAGCAACTTTACCGAAGTCACAAATTGCAGCATACACCTTCTGAACAAGCTCTTTATCCGGGTGTGACTGAGCCAGGAAGTAATTTTGAATATTTATATCGCTATCATCATGAAGCAGGAAAGTGTGAGATTCTTTACCATCTCTTCCGGCACGGCCAATTTCCTGGTAATAATTTTCTATTGAGCCCGGAGTATTATAGTGAATAATTAACCTGATATCGCTTTTATCTATACCCATTCCAAAAGCATTTGTTGCCGCGATAACCGGTATTTTATCATTAATAAAATCTTCCTGAATTTTTTTTCTGATTTCAGGCGGCATACCAGCATGATAAAATGAACAATTGATTTTATTAAGCATCAGGAATTGTGTGATTTCTTCAGCTTTTTTTCTGCTTGAAGTATATATTATAGCAGGTGTTCCAAATCTTGAAATCAGGTCGAAGCAAACCTCACGCTTCTTTTTTGTAATTATAACATTCAGGTGAAGATTTTCACGTTCAAAACCCTTTACAAAAACAGAAGGGTCGTTAAGTCCAAGCTGTTTAATAATGTCTTTAACTACTTCCGGAGTAGCTGTTGCTGTAAAAGCAGCTATTTTATTTATTCCCGTAAATTCTTTGAACTCTTTTATTTTCCTGTAGCTTGGCCTGAAATTATGCCCCCATTCGCTTATGCAGTGGGCTTCATCTATAAACAAGTAAGCCGGAGAAAGGTTTTTAATTCTTTCTGCAAAAACAGTGCTCTCAAGCCTTTCGGGGGCTACATACAGAAGTTTAATTTTACCGAAAGAAATATCCTGTAAAACCTGTTCAATTTCACCGAAACTCATAGTGCTGTTTATAAATGCAGCCAGGTTTTCCTGTTTATTAAGTGCATCAACCTGGTCCTTCATTAATGAAATTAATGGAGATACAACTATTGAAAAACTATCAGAAACAAGTGCCGGAACCTGATAACAAACAGATTTTCCACCGCCGGTGGGCAGTATTGCCAGTACATTTCTGCCAGATATAATATCTGTAATTATTTCCTGCTGGCCGGGACGGAAAGAAGTATAACCAAAATATTTAAATAACACATCATGGGGGGTCATTCGTTATCCGGGGAAAACAATATTTGTAAGACTACCATATAACACTTATCTGATACATAATTGAGAAAATAATCAACTTAAGCCTTTAAAAGTAAATAATAATGTAAGAATAATGAAGATACTTGACTAAATTTAGTATATTTGTAAATAAAAATATGCAGGACTGATTTGGGAATAATAGAGACCTCCGGTTTAACAAAGGTTTATGGCTCCGTATATGGAAAAAAACAGGTTCAGGCGCTTACAGATCTGAATTTAACAATTGAACCAGGTACAATATTTGGGCTGCTTGGCCCTAATGGTGCTGGTAAAACTACTTTGATAAAAATTCTGCTTGGGATAGCTTTTCCTACTTCCGGTACAGTTAAAATACTTAACAGCAGTGTTACAGATTTTCAGCATAAAGCAAAAATCGGGTATTTACCTGAAAACCATAAATATCCTGCATATTTAAAAGGCAAAGAAGTTTTGGAATTTTACGGAAGGTTGAGCGGCCTGGAAGGAGAAGTACTCCAAAAAAGAATTGATGAACTTCTTGACCTTATGAATCTTACCAAATGGAAAAACACAAAAGTAAAAACATACTCAAAAGGCATGATGCAGAGGCTGGGGCTTGCGCAGGCTATGCTTAATGACCCGGAATTAATTTTTCTGGATGAACCAACAGATGGTGTAGACCCAATTGGCAGAAAAGAAATAAGGGATATTTTATCCGGACTTAAAGAGAAAGGTAAAACTATATTTCTTAACAGCCACCTTCTTTCCGAAGTTGAAATGATAACTGACCGGGTGGGAATTCTAAATAAAGGAAAACTGTTAAGAGAAGGTACTGTAAAAGAACTTACTGAAAAAGGAGAAGAATACCGGATATCTGTTGAGAATGACTTAGATATAAAAGAATTTCAGGATTCGGGCTATTCTGTAAGCAAATTAGCTGATAGCAGTTATATTATTAAAGTAAATGGTTTATCTTCACTTAATACATTTATTGATACAATAAGAGGAAAAAATATTCTGATAAAAGAAATTGCTCCTCAACGCAACACTCTTGAAGAAATGTTTATTGGAATTATAAAAGAATCAGATAAGGAAAATGGAGCTGTTGGAGGAGAAATAAGATGAAAAATACATGGTTGATAACATGGTTTACAGTAAGAGAAGCTTTAGCAAGGAAAGTTTTTATTTTCTTTCTGGGAATTTCAGCGCTTACCATCCTTCTTTCAGCAGCTTTTTTTAGTGTAGTTGGAGATAACGCATATATAAATAGTGCAGTTAATGCCGGTAATAAAGAAATTGTAAAACAGGTTGTTGCCTCACTTGAGCTTATGATTTTAAGTCCGCTGTCTGCTTTGTGTATAATGATTTCGATATTTTCGTCAGCAAGTTTTGTCCCTAATATGCTTGAAAAAGGGAATATTGACCTTATTCTTTCCAAACCCATTTCTCGTTTACAGTTAATTATGGGCAAGTATTTTGGCGGCCTGTTAGTTGTGTTAATGAATATTGCATTCCTTATAATAGGAATCTGGCTGGTTGTATCAATAAAGTTTTCTTATTGGAACTTTAACTTTTTATGGCTGATATTTATTATAACCTTTGCCTTTGCTGTTTTATATGCCCTTATAGTATGGTTTGGCATAATGACAAGAAGTGCAACTCCGGGAATGATGGTTGCTTACCTGATATATATAATTATTAGTCCGCTGCTTTTTATGGTGAAAGATAAAGGGGAAATATTTATTCATAATGAATTTGTTTTTAAACTTGTAAAAGGTATATATTATATTTTCCCCAAAACTGCTGAATTAATGAATAATGTTTCAAATAACATGGCAACAGGAATTGGGATTAAGGACTATCAACCTGTAGTAAGTTCACTTCTTTTTCTGATACTTATGCTGTTTTTAAGTGTATTCATGTTTAATAAAAAAGATTATTAGAATGCGTTATTTGCCGGTTATTGTGCTTTTCTGTTTATTAATTGCAGGCTGCGGGCATAAAGAGACACAAACATTTACAAAAGAACAGGAAAGAGTATTCAAATATATTCCGAAAGATGTTCAATTCCTGTTGTATACAAATATGGCTGAAATCAGGAAGACAGGGCATTGGGATAATGTAGTAAAGCCTTCTGTTAGCGGCTCTTCAGAAAACTGGCTGTCGGATTTTGAAAAACAAACCGGTGCAGGAATAAATAATGGAATTTCTGAATTATATACCTGTACTACCTGGAAAGGTAATGATATAGTAATTATTACTTTTAACCAGAAGCAGAAAGAAATCGAGAGGTTTTTTAATAATACTGCTAAATTTACAAGAATTGGACTGAATGGTAAGAAAGTTTTTAAATATTCTGACAGAAAAGGCCCCGATTTTTATCTTCCAGATCCTTCAACTATGATTATTATTAAGGATGAAGATTATCTTTCCAGGTTGATTGAAGGGAATAATGAACAATTAGCAAGAAACAGCGAGTTTAACAGTTTAATAAATAGTATTAATCTGAAGCACCATTATTGGATGGCTACAAATCAGGGAAGTTTTGCGGTTAATATAATAAAAATGCTTTTGGGATCCAGAGATGTACCCGGAAAAGAATTAATATCCTCAGTTAAGGATATTTCAATTGCAGCAGAATTTTCCGATAATGTAAAATTAGAGAGTGTGCTTGGTTGTAAAGATGATAAAAGCGCTTATTTAATCTCTGCCGCTGTCAGAAGTGCCGTTGCCATGAATTTATTTTCAAGCGTTGACAGCAGGCTGGGCTCTATTATGGAAAATCTTGATGTTGAGCGTGAAGACAACAAATTGAATTTTGAATTATTATTAAATAAAAACGATATCCTTAAGTTAAAGGAATTATCAAAAAACAAAAAAACAGATAAAATCTTATAGGGGTATTATGCCTGAAGACAAACTTACACTTGAAGATCTTTTAAGTGGAACCCAAACTCCAAAAGAGAAAGATGTTGTAAATAAAGTTGCTATAATAGGTGCAGGGGTAATGGGGCAGGGGATTGCTCATACAATTGCTGCTGCCGGTATTGAAGCAATAATTATAGAAAAAGACCTGGCTCATCTTGAAAAAGCCGAAATAAGGCTTACTGAATCTATTGACAGAGAGATTAAAAGATGGGCTATGACTTCCTCTGATAAAAAATCAATTCTGAGCAGAATTCAGTGGGAAACATCATTAGATAAAATTAAACAGGCCGATTTGATTATTGAAGCTGTTGATGAAGACTTTGATCTGAAGAAAAGTATTTTTGCTGAGCTTGATCAAAAAGCCAGAAAAAGCGTTATCTTCATATCAAACACTTCTACATTAAGTTTAACAAAGATAGCTGAAGTTACAAACCGCCAGGATAAAATTATCGGGATGCATTTCCTGAATCCTGTTCCCAAAATTCCTCTTGTAGAGCTCATAAAAGGGCTTAATACTTCTAATGAAACTGTTGAAAAAGTTAAAGATTTTGCAGCAAGAATAGGTAAAACAGCAGTTGAAGTATATGAATATCCGGGTTTTGTAACAACAAGAGCTATTGTGCCGCTGCTTAATGAAGCAATGTACATTCTTATGGAAGGTGTTGCAACTGCAAAAGATATTGATACAGCAATGAAACTTGGCTATAGCTTTTCTGCCGGCCCCCTGGAAATGGCTGATATGATGGGGCTTGATGAAGTACTTGCGTGGATGGAAACTCTTTGGAAAACGCTGGGTGAACCAAGATACAGAGCATGTCCTGTTTTAAGGAAACTTGTCCGTGAAAGGAAACTTGGAAGAAAAACAGGTGAAGGTTTCTACAAGTATGATGATAACGGGATGAAAATAGACGAATAGTCTTGCCCTGTAACAAATTTTATAAAGTGGAGCAGGAGCAAAATTCCTGTTCTGTTATTAAATAAACTCTATACAGAGGGATTTATAAGAATATGAAAGTATTAGTACTAAATTGTGGAAGTTCATCCATAAAATACCAGTTCATTGATACTGACACTAAGGAAGCATTGGCAAAAGGACAGGTAGAGCGTATTGGAATGAGCGGAGCCGTTCTTTCTCACCGCAGGCATGATGGTGATGAAATAAAAATAGCCGGCGAAATATTGGATCATACAATTGCTATTGAATATGTGCTCGGCGTTATGATGAGTAAGAATCATGGCGTTATAGAGGATAAAAAAGACATTGAAGCTGTAGGCCATCGCGTTGTTCACGGAGGTGAAACTTATTCAGGTTCAATACTTATAACTGATGAAGTTATAAATGTTCTACAGGATAATATTGAACTTGCGCCACTGCATAATCCACCAAATCTTAAAGGTATCCAGGCATGTAAAAGAATTTTGCCGGGTGTACCACAAGTTAGCGTTTTTGATACAGCTTTCCACTTAAATATGCCTCCAAAAGCTTTCTTATATGGCATTCCTTATGAATTATATAAGAAACACAAAATCAGGAAATATGGTTTCCACGGTACATCTCATTTGTTTGTATCAAACCGTGCTGCTGAAATGATGGGCAAAGATATACATGAACTTAAAATAGTTACTGCTCATCTTGGTAATGGGTGCAGTATGGCTGCTGTTGATAAAGGCCATTCTGTTGATACATCGATGGGTTTTACTCCGCTTGAAGGCCTTCTTATGGGTACAAGAAGCGGTGATCTTGATCCGTCTCTTATACTGCATATTATGGGAAAAGAAGGGTTGTCTATAAATGAGGCTAATACACTGTTAAATAAACACAGCGGACTTGCCGGAATTAGCGGCGAAAGCAGTGATATGCGTGAAGTAATTACTGCTATGAAAGACGGTAATAAAAGAGCAGGATATGCTTTTGAAACATTCTGTTACAGAATAAAAAAATATCTTGGCGCTTATGCTGCTGCAATGGGCGGTCTGGATGCCTTTGTATTTACTGGTGGTATTGGCGAAAACTCAACTGATGTAAGGGAAGAAATCTGTAAAAATCTTGGCTTCCTGGGTATTGAACTGGATATTGAAAAAAACAAAAACAGGGAAGAAGTAATCTCCACAGATAATTCCCGTGTTAAAGTTTTCAGAATTCCAACCAATGAAGAACTTGTTATTGCAATGGATACTTACGAAATAGCAAAAAACCTTAAATAAGTAATATTTTATATCCTGCGGAGTAACTGCCGCAGGATAATTTAAAATTTACACCACCCTGTTATTTCTTTCACTTTAATCTTGTAAAGTAATTTTATAAATTTCCGGTTATATTTATATAATCCCCATTTAATAGCTTTATATAATTGATTTATCTGGTATGAATCATTTCAGGGAAGCGTTTTCAAACAAAGACAGGCATCCTGATAAATGACGTTGAATTAATTCACCGGTAATTGAAAAAAAATATAAAATAATTTACAGGCAGGATTAAAATGGAACTGGGTATAAAAGATAAAACTGTACTGGTTACAGCTTCAAGTAAAGGGATAGGTAAAGCCATAGCTGAGGCTTTTGCTTCAGAAGGCTGCCAGGTTGCTATCTGCTCAAGAAATAAGGATGAACTGCTGAATGCAGCTGCAGATATAAGGAAAAAATATAATCTTGATCCATTGTGGTGTATCTGTGACTTAAATAAACAAAAAGATATTGAAAACACTTATAACGAAGTTCAAAGGCAATATGGGAAAATAGATATTCTTGTAAATAATTGCGGCGGGCCTGCTGCCGGAATGTTTCGTGAATTGGAAGAACAAAAATGGCAGAGTGCCTTTGAACAGATATTATTAAGTGTTGTAAGATTCTGTAATCTTGTTATTCCGGAAATGATGTATCATGAATGGGGGCGGATAATTAATGTAACCTCAATATCCGTTAAACAACCGCTTGAAAACCTGATGCTTTCAAATTCTTTAAGAAGCGGTGTAATAGGTTTTACAAAGTCATTGAGTAATGAGGTAGCAAAATTTAATATTACCGTTAATAGTGTTGCTCCCGGGTATACATTAACAAACAGGCTATATGATATAGCAGTTCACCAGAGTAAACAATCCGGCCAGTCACACGAAGAAGTTCTCGCAGATATGGCAAAACAAATACCTATGAACAGATTGGGTAAGCCGGAAGAAATAGCTGCCGGGGTATTATTCCTTGCTTCAATGCAGGCAAGTTACATAACAGGGAGTACAATACAGATAGACGGCGGCTTTATTAAAAGTTTATATTAGTAAAGTATTGTAACTTTCCTCATAAATAGAGGACATAATGAAAAAACAAATTGAGATTATTATTTCTCCACAAAAAATCGGAGACAAAGAAAACCTATACGTACAGGCAGCCCAGGTATTAAAACGCAATGTTGCTGAGATAAATGCTGTAATACCAATCAGAAGATCAATAGACGCAAGAAGTAAATATCCTGTATTTCGGCTCATAGCGGATGTTTATATAAATGAAAATATCAGTCAGGAAAACGTAACTTCAATAATAAACTACAAAGCTGTATCTGGCAGTAAAAAAGTAGTAATAGTTGGCTGCGGGCCGGGGGGTATGTTTGCGGCACTTCGTTTAATTGAACTTGGAATAAAACCCATTATAGTAGAACGCGGCAAGGACGTTCAGGCGCGGAGAAGGGATCTAAAAGCAATTCAGCAATTTCATACTGTTAATCCTGATTCAAATTATTGTTTTGGCGAAGGCGGAGCAGGTACATACAGTGATGGCAAGCTGTATACCAGAGCTGTAAAAAGGGGAGATGTTAAAAAGATGTTATCAATATTTGTGCAGCACGGTGCACATGAAGATATTTTGATCGATGCCCACCCTCATATTGGCTCTAATAAACTACCCGGTGTTGTAAAAGCTATGCGGGAAACAATCCTCCGATGTGGCGGCGAAATTATATTTAATAGCAGGGTAACGGATTTTATTCTTAATGATAACAAAATAAACGGAGTTATTGTTAATAATAATGAAGATATTACCGGGGATGCAGTAATACTCGCAACCGGGCATTCTGCACGGGATATTTATTCTCTTCTTCATAAAAAAGGTATTATTATTGAACAAAAGCCTTTTGCTATGGGAGTAAGAATTGAACATCCACAGGCATTAATTAATGAAATTCAATATCATACTAAAACAAAACACGAAAACTTGCCCGCTGCAAGTTATTCTCTGGCTTGTGACATTAATGGCAGGGGAGTTTATTCATTTTGCATGTGCCCCGGAGGAATAATAGTTCCAGCCTCTACAGCACCCGGAGAATTAGTTGTTAACGGCATGTCGCTTTCACGAAGAGACTCAAAGTTTGCCAACTCCGGTTATGTAGTATCAGTAGATGAACGGCAATGGAAAAAATTTGCAAGTGCTAATCCCTTTGCGGGACTAAAACTTCAGCAGGAATTGGAAAAATTATCTTATTCTCTCGTTAATGAGGGGACAGAGAAAGGGCAAAAAGCTCCCGCACAGAGAGTGATGGATTTTGTACAAAACAAATATTCAACAGATTTGCCTGAGAGTTCTTATATACCGGGTATTGTATCTTCGCCTTTGCATGAAGCACTGCCCGCTTATATAGCGAAGCCGTTAAAACAGTCATTGCTGGTATTTGATAAAAAGATGAGAGGATACTTTACTAACGAGGCTATAATTGTCGCAACTGAAAGCAGAACCAGTTCTCCAATAAGAATTCCCAGGGATAAAGATAGTTTGATGCACATAAAAGTAAGCGGGTTGTTTCCATGCGGCGAGGGAGCTGGGTATGCCGGCGGAATAATATCTGCAGCTATTGATGGTGAAAACTGCGCTGATGCAAGTGCTAAATATTTAACATCATAAGTATCTTTTACAAAAGACTATTTAATAAATTTTATGCATTCTGTACAGCAGCAGTATTATTAATGTCTCAATAATATAAGCATTTGTTTTAAGGCAATATAAGACAAAGCAATAAACAGAAGGAATATTTACTTGTTTTTCCTTTTATTAATATTCTTTTTTTCAGGAGAACTTTTACCTTTCCCGGAAGAAACATTATCCTTTTTATTACTGTTTTTTACTGCCGTTTTTGTCTTTTTCACAGGAACTATGGGAATCATAGTTGCCAGTTCGTACAATTGTGTAGTGATATAACCAGAATTATCAGAAAGTTTTAATATTTCACTATAAAAGGGTGATTCTTTTTTTATAATAACAGACAGTGCTTTTTCAATATTCGCCGGTACAAGAATCCTGCCGCCTTTTTCAGTATTACCATTGATTGAAATCTTTTTTACTTCATTCAATATTTGGAGCAGATAAAGCAAGTAAATAAAAATATCAAAGCTTTCTTTATGATAATACTCCTTTCCTTCATATTCATTAACACTAAGACAGTTAAAAACTTTATTTATACTTAAAACGGATTCTATAAAATTTGCTGTTGAAGATTTTTGTAATAACTTGTTTTTTGTCTTATTCCGAGAAGGAGATTCATCGGGAAAACTGTCTTTTAAACTAATTTTACCTGGATTATATACTGCATTTTCAAGGCAGAGTGTTTTAATAAGATTAACAGTAGCTGACAAATTGGCATTACTGTCGAGTTGGGATTTCAACACATCTTGCAGCAGATCGTCTATTAAAACATCATTAAAAATGTTTTTGCTATAATCCTTTTCCAGCGATACTCTTCCGGCTGATAGACTTCTTAAGATAATAACAGGGAAAAGCAATCTTCTTAAATAAACATCCTGTATATGTGAAAGTAATGGAAGGCTGTCATTTAACCAAACAGGCTTTCGTTTCTTAGCCAGAGCAGTTTTAAATAAATTGGATAAAACTTTTAATAATAAAAGTTCCTTTTCTACCAGGCAGAGTACTAAATCTTTATTAGCCGGGGTAATGTTAAGGTTATTAAATCCATCGATAAATAGATTGGTTTTATTTAAAATATCTGCAATCAGGTCTTTGTCATTTGAAGCAATATCTTTATTGAAGCAATAATTCTCAAATTTACTAAAAGACTCCTGAGATAACAGAGTATTTAGACTATCATGTACAGGAACAAGACGGATTTCTCTTAAATACATATCTAATGATAAGGTTCCGCTTCCGGATAATTTTTCATAAGCAGATCTATATATCCCGGTACTATCAAAAACCTCTCTGAAGTTTAAAAATATTTTATACTCATATCCGGAAAGATGAACGAAAAATCCATAATCATGAAACTCTTTACCATTAAATATGTATTCCAGTCCGGATTTATGCTCTTTGCAGATGTAGTAAAACAACGAATCATTTTTTATTCCGGCAGCATCGGCGAGTTTGTTAATATATAAACTACCATTAGCTGCAGCTTTATTTACAGAATGGTTTATAATTCCCGAACATTCTTCATAAGAATTATTATACAAAACAATTGCTTTTTCATCTCCATGTTTGTTTGAAAAAGCAAAAACACTTTCATTTAGAGTACCATCATTATTAATATAATCGTATAGTTCAAAATTATTAACCTGGCTGAACAGGTATCTTTTTTGGGATAATGGGAATATTTCAGCCTCATGCCTTTTTACAAGATAATCATCTACAAATTCATTGTAATAAGCTCTTTTATATTCCATTCCGTATTTTTCTGAAAATCCCTCAATCTGCCCATGTGCAAACATTGGCAAGCCGGGCATTGTAATGAGCATTACACAAATTCCGAAATACTTATCTCCTTTACCGAACTGGTTTACCGCTGTTTCTTCATCGGGATTACTCATAAAATTCACGTAACGTTTCAGAATTTCAGGATTAAACTCCAATGTATTTTTTATTAACTCACGGTATTTCTGATTTTCTTCTTTCATCATCATATGCATGAATGCACTGTTATATACACGATGCATCCCAAGAGTCCTTACAAAATAACCCTCCATAAGCCAGAAAGCTTCAGCAAGGAGTAGAGTTTGAGGCATTTCAGCATTGATTCTATCGACAACTTCGCGCCAGAATTCAACCGGCATGGCTTCGTCAAAAGCAGATCTGCTCAAAGCATAATCCGAACGGCTTGGAACTGCGCCCCCGGTACCGGGCTGCGGGAACCACAGTCTTTGATAATGCTTTTTTGCCAGTGTCATAGCGGCATCAAACCTGATTATTGGTGTTTTTCGCGCCACATGCATTATAGTCTGTATTAAAGATTCTCTTACTTCAGGGTTTAGAAGGTTTAATTGTGCAGTGTCATTCCATGGCATATGTGTGCCGTCATTTCCATGGTATATATATGTAATATCACCTGTATAACTATCTCTTCTCTGAAAAACAACTGCCGCATCTGTTCTGTTATAATACTTATCTTCAATTCTTACTTCAACACGGTTATCATCAGAAAGATTTGGCCCATTAAAGGAATAACCCGGATAAGGTGGATAAGGGGCCTGTATAAAATAGTGCGGTTTTTCAACAACCCATTTCGAGTATATACCGGTATGATTTGGTACCATATCGCTTGAAAGTCTGATTCCTCTCTGCCAACAGCGGCTTTTAAGATTCTCAAAGGCTTCTTCACCGCCAATTTCCTCTGCAATTACATAGTCATAAAGTGAATAAGCAGAAGAAACAGCTTCAGGATTCCCTGTAAGATGTTTTATCTTTTTTGATGCACTGCTTCTTTCCCAAATGCCTATCAGCCATAAAGCTGTGAAGTTCCATGAGGCAAGGTTATCCAGTTCTTCATCGGGTATTTGGTCAAGCCTTTTAATTTCACACTGGTATTTTTTTGAAAGCTGGTCAAGCCATACATAAGTATTTTTTGCAATCATCACAACACGGGGCATCCAGTCAATATCCTGAGTAAATTGTTCATGTTCGCTGTAATAAAATTGAGATTCTTCATCTGACAGCATTTCCCCGGCAGCAATTTTTGCTTTTAACCTTTTGAAAAATTCAGCATCATATTTATACTGTGGTACAGGGGGTGTTGCCTTTTCTCCGCCGCCATGCGGGACAAATAATTTATAATCTTCATGAAGTAAATCTTTGCCGCCTAATAATCTGTCATAAAAAGCATTATATACATAAATTCCCCAGGCATTCAGAATATAATCAAGCTGGCTCTCAATGCTATAAGGATTTATTTTTATTGGCTTCTTCAGGAATTGTGTTAAAGGGAGATTATCTTTCCCAAATGGTTTTTCGTTTATAAAGAAATTTTCAGTTTCTTTAATAAAATCATTATACCGGGTTTTTAATGAAAGAGGCTGATCTGAATAAAGCTCTTCAAGTGAGCTTATTGCAGGATTTTCATTCTCAAGATTTAAAAGCAAAAGTTCTTCTAAAATAATCTCTCTGTTTGGTTTTCCTGCTGTAGAGTCTTTCAGGTAATCTACAGGCAGGATTTTCCCTGTATATACATCAACAGGCGGAAATTCCTCAAGAAAAGCTAAAAGAATTTTATCAAGCTCTTCTTTTCCAATAGAATTTTGAAGGTAATTTAACCCGCGTGAAAAGACAAATGGATTTTCTTTCTCTTCGTAATATCTAATTACATAGTGAAAAATTTCATGAAGAAGACCAAGAGCATTAATTTGCCCGGCTGTAACAGGACGGGAGTCAGGTTCATTTTTTCTTAAAGTATTTATCTTTTCAGCAAGAATTCGTGCCTGGTGAAAATTAGCAACAAGTAAATCGCCGGTTATTGAAAACAATGAAGTATCAAAATTATATTTATTGCGCGATTTTTTTGAAACATGAAATTCAAATTTAATCCTGGATTTTACTTTGTATCCTGATAACTTCATGAACAACTCCCGGAAAAGGATAATACAGTTGAAATTATTATTTGTTTATTGAAATATAATAAATCTGTTTAAAATCTAATTAAGTAAAACACAATTTCTTATGACTGGTTGAAATATTATATCATGTTCTTATGAAAAGCTACTGAAGAGCCAACCCATGTATGGTTTTTATTATATGCTACCCCCAGCATCTTTCCCTTGCTTAATCTTAAAAGATTATTTACTGCCACTGGTTTGGGTGAATTATCCGGCCATATATACATAACCCGTATTTCTGCTTTAGCATTTCCGTCCGGTGTAATTATAAAAGGAACATAATCAATTTTTCTTTGCAAAATGTAATTATTTTTGTCTTTAATATTATTAAGAATATCTTCAGTTACCTCCAAATTAACTCCATGCCCGGAAAATGAATATAAGGGCTTTAGTACAAAATTATTGAGGTCCTCAGGGTATTTCTCCAAATCATGTAAAAAGTAAGACTCCGGGATAAAAACTCCATTTAAAAATGGAAGTGCATATTTGCTTATCCTGAAAAACCAATCAGGATGTTCTACCCATTCAGTTTCAATTTCCTCGATGAAATTATAATCCGTTTTAATTCCCTTATTTTGCAATTCGTCAAAAACAATTCTGTTATAAATTCTTTCAACCAGTACTTCTTTGTTTCCGTTATGATAGTAAAGTTTTTTGCCCCTTTTCAGGATTTTTGTAATACATACAGATTTAATCCCAAGGTATTTCTCAGTAAGGCTAAAGTCTATACGCGTACGCTGATGTTCTGGTTGTATCTCAAGTAAAATTACATTTTCGGGATTATGATTGCCAATTATTAAATCTTTTAGAATTATAAAATAAGCATCATCTCCCAGCCCATTAAAATAATTTGTGTAATCAGAAGGAATATTAAAACTATTTCTATAACAGCGTGCCAGAAGAGACTGGAAACAATATAAAGAAGGAAATCCCTGTAGTTCAACCAGGAGGGGAGCATAGTCATTGTTTTGATCTTTTGATACAGCAAAGTCAAGCTGAATAAAGGCAGGCTTGCCAATATTTCCAGGAACTTTGCATGCAGGCGGGACTGATTGTAAAGAGAGTTTATTGTAGTCTTCTGATACTATTTGATCAATAATACGGCCAGATGCCTTGAGCAGTTTTATAGTAAAATCATCACTCAAAAACACCGGGGTTTCGGAAATCTTAAAGTCAGAAGGATAATGTGACGCTGTATTAACACAATTAAGAAATGATTTGTACTTTTCTTCGGAATAATTATTATTATACCACTGCCTTAAATTAGAAATCATAAAACCATCTTTTCTGACTTATACATGTAATAGAAATTTTCCTTTTTCCATTATCATTTCATCATCAAACCAGAGATCAACATCCCGTCCAACACAATCAATATGTGTTGATGAAGTCCAGTCAGCGTCAGTATAATCAGGATATGGATATCCAAATGCAATATGAACACCCGGAAATTTTTCATCCTGCAGAATATTGCCTATTAATTCTTTTACTGCAGTATTTGTCCCAATCGCAAATTCCCCAACTCTGCTGCCATTTTCACCAGCCATTACATATTTAAAAAATTCATCAAGAAGCATTGTGTTGGAACTGTCTAACTTGCTTATTCTGCCATTTTTAATTTCTATTTCGAGCGGATACTCGCTTAAACTGCCATACTTTTTACAGAGGTAATCTCCAACTACTCCATCTACAACAAATTTGCCATTTATGTCATAAGGAGTAGTAAAAATTTCACCACCCGGAAGATTACTCCATTTTGCCGGTGAAATTATTCCGCTTGTTTTAATCCATTTTAAATCAGGAGAAAAGGCTGCGGTAATATCAGTGCCTTCTGTTGATTTGACCTTGATAACTTTGGCCTCACGCGCTTTTTTAATCAACACTTCACTAAATCTATCAATTTTATTAAAATCTGCACGCATACCCTGAATCATAATATCTTTAGATATATCAACCATATGGGCATGGCGGATGCTTTTATCTTTAATTACTTCGGTCATTTTTAATCTGGCCTGTAATTCTCCATTCATTGTTGAGGCGGCAAAGATGCTGACATTTGCTTTTGCCAGATTGTGAAGAATTATATCCGGCATCTTTTTAAGAGGACGGTTAGCGCAGTCTTCAAGTACAAAAACACGATATTCAGCGCCTGTCTTTTTAACTTCATTTATAAGGGCAGCAGCAATTTCCAGCGTTTGCTCGTCAGTAATTAATACTAATTTTTCCTCCGGTTTCAGATTTAAACAAATATTAATAGCGTTTGATGCTCCCTGTATTAGTTCATTATCAAATTTTAAATCTTCTATATTTCTACTCATTTTATATACATAATTGTTAGGTTAAGTAAGGCTAAGGCCTGTCCTGGTTTCATTAATAATATAATCAACAACATTCTTAATATCATAAGAATCTTCCCAAACTTTTAACTGCCTGTCAGCACCTGTTCCCATTTCAATAATATTATGAATATAATTTAACTCTTCTCTGGAATTCAGTTCATCAACTACATCATCAACAAATTCAAGTAATTTGTTGATAAGAACTTTACAGTCCGTCTCTTCCTGTTTACCAAAGTCTATCATTTTACCGTTCAAACCATATCGGGCAGCGCGCCATTTATTTTCAGCAATTAATGCTCTTCTATATAATCTGAACCCAAGATTATGGTCCAGAAGTTTATGTAATTTTGCTACCAAAGCCTGAATCAGTGCTGCAATTGCAATACTTTCATCAATCCTCATAGGAACATCGCAAATACGAAATTCAAGTGTATTATAACCGGGATGAAGCCTTATATCCCACCATATTTTCCTGGCATTATCAATACAGTTTGTTTTTATAAGCAGGTTAACAAAATCATCATATTCAGAAATGGAATTAAAATACTCGGGTATACCGGTTCGCGGGAAACGGTCAAATACTTTGATCCTGTAGGATTTTAAACCTGTATTTCTGCCAAGCCAGAAAGGAGAATTTGTTGAAAGCGCAAATATATGCGGCAGAAAGTATCTTGCTGCATTCATAATATGCAGGGCAGTTTCACGGTTATTTAGTCCGACATGAACATGCAGGCCAAATATTAAATTTGCTCTTGCAACCTGCTGCATATCAGTTACAATAGTTTTGTACCGCGGATGTTCAGTAATTTTTTGATCTTTCCAATGAGAAAACGGATGTGTTCCGGCAGCTGCTATAGCAAGTCCCTTGCTTTTAGCAAGATTAGCCAGCTCCTGGCGCAGATTGGTAACCTGTTTACGTACTTCCTTTATATTACTGCACTTATCTGTTCCAATTTCCACAACAGACTGGTGCATTTCCGGTTTTACATTTTCAGCCGGAATTGTACATCCATCTTCAATAATTTCATGGATGTGTGAACGCAGTTCTCTTGTTTCGGGGTCTATAATCTGGAATTCTTCTTCAATCCCCAATGTATAAAGTTTTTCTTCGGGCATACAGGATTATTTTTGCAGAGGTTTATTGTTAACAAAAGAAGTAATAAAAGTACCCCAGGTTAAATTATTTTTTCCCGGAATATAGCTCTTAATTCTATTAATAGCCATATTGCCGGCGGCTTCTACAATCCATTTGAAATTGTCTTCTCCAACTGAATAAATATCAGCATCGGGAGCAGGGTTGCAAAAATCAATAGCATAAGGGATTCCATCTCTGACTGCAAATTCCACTGAATTAAAATCATATCCCAATGCGGTATTCAGAGCAATAGTATCACTGGTTATCTTTTCTTTTAGTTTGGCCTCAACAGGTAAACTGTTTTTTACATATCTTAAATGCTGAGGTTGAGACGGGTCATATTGCATAATGTGAACCTGTTTTCTGTCAATACAATAACATCTGAAATAATCGGTAAATACAATCTCTTCCTGAAGCATCATCACAAGGCGTCCCGTTTGGTCATAGGCATTAAAAAACTCTTCTTTGTTAGTTACTCTGTATACATTTTTCCAGCCGCCGCCTGAAAAGGGTTTTAAAAAGGCCGGAAACCCTACATAATTAAAAATTGTCTCCCAATCTAATGGATATGCCAGGTTACGAAACGACCTTTCATTTGTATCTTCCGGATGCTGTTTGGAAGGAAGAAGTATAGTTTTAGGAACTGCTGATTTTATCTTTGTTGCAAGTGCATTATTAAAGAATTTTTCATCAGCACTCCACCAGAAAGGATTATTAATTACGGCAGTTCCATTAAGAGCTGTATTTTTAAGAAAACTTCTGTAGAACGGAACATCGTGTGAAATTCTGTCAATAATAACAGTGTAATCAGATGGTTCTCCCTGAATCACAGTATCAATATTAACAAATTCTGCTATAATTTCATCAGGAATCTTTGAATTTATATAGTCAATAAAAGCTTGTGGAAATGTATTTTCCTGTCCAAATAGTATTCCTATTTTTTTCATATAATGAAAACTTAATCAAGTAAAAGTGAGTGTAATTAATCTTTAATAAGGGCAATATAGTCTCTGAACATATCCATTCTGCTATTCCAGTTATTATTACCTGCATTGCTCCTGATATCCAGCCAATGAGGTATTTCTTTTGAAGACAAAATAGATGAAAGAACCTTATTATTTTCAAGAGAAATATCGTTTTCATTAGTCCCTAAAGCAATACCCATAGACTTAAATTTATCAATATAACGTGGATCAGTAAGGCACGGAAGGTAATCAACCGGATTATTAAAGTAACAATTATCATCATAAAAGCCCAATATGTTAGGTTTTATATCAAATGTGCCATTCATACAAAACAGATAACCTACATCATCCGGATGCCGAAAAGCTATATTTGCAGCGTGATATGCTCCAAAACAGGAGCCGGAAAGGCATACTTTTTCGAAACCGGTTTCATTAAAAGCGAATTCCAAAATATCCTGCAACAACATAGACTCAAAAGCCATATACATCCTGACTCTGTCAGCAGGGTGAACGTTATAATTGAACCAACATTTGGAATCAAAAGAGTCTGGTGTGTATATCTTTATTTTACCATTTTCAATAAAATCGGAAACTGAATTAATCAGGCCCATGTCTTTCGCTTCATAATAACTTCCACTGGAGGTAGGAAATAAAATAACAGGGTAGCCGGAATGCCCAAAGACAAGCATTCGGAAATCGTGCCCCAGATGATCAGAATGCCATTGATGAAATTCTTCTTTCATAACATCCTCACAGGTTATTGCAGGGTATTATGAAACTAAAGAAAAATGTTGTAAATATTCAATCCCTAAATTAGATAAAAAAATAGCACAGCTTCCAAAAGGAAACTGTGCATAAAATCATAAAGTTAAACTGATTCCTAATTCCAGGCCGCTTAATTCCGCAAGGCCTTTCATTCTGCCGTATAAAGAATAACCCGGATAAAATGTACGGGAATGCTGGTCATCAAGCATAAGGTGCCCATGATCAGGACGCATAGGTATCCGTGCGTTTTTCAACCCTTCTGATTCTCTTTTCTTTTGCTCTTTTAGTAGAGTTCTGATTACAGCAAACATATCTACAGCGCCTTCAAGATGGTTAACTTCAATAAAACTTCCATCTTTCTGAGGCTCAACATTACGCAGATGGACAAAATTAATTCTATCAGCAAAGGTTTCAGCAAGGTCAGTGAGGTTATTAAAATAGCCTGCACCTAGTGCCCCGGTACATAAAGTAAGTCCATTTGCAGGAGAATTATATGCCTGGGTTAGTAAAGTAAGGTCATTCTTATTACTTACAACTCTTGGCAGTCCAAGGAGAGGGCGGGGAGGATCATCCGGATGAACAGCAAGAAAAACCCCTGCTTCTTCAGCTGCCGGCCCAACTTCATTAAGAAAAGCATAGAGATTTTCTCTTAATTCCTTGTCACCGATATTTTCATATTCAGCTATATATTTAGCCAGTTCTTCAAGAGTAAACTGTTCCCAAGAGCCCGGGAGGCCAAATAAAATTGCTTTTGTTAATTCATCCTTTTCTTTCTGTGTCATACTTCCGAAATATTGTTTTGCTTCTTCTATATCAGCAGGAGATAAGTCTTTTTCAGCATTTTTTCTCTTTAAGATGAAAAGATCAAAAGCATTAAATGCTTTGGTAAGAAAACCTGAAGCATAAGAACCGTCACTAAAAGGGATCATAAGATTTGTTCTGGACCAGTCCAGTACAGGCATAAAATTGTAACAAACTGTATCAATACCGCATTTGGCGAGATTTCTAAGAGAGATTTTATAATTATCTATCAATTGAGCATAATTACCGGCTCTCTTTTTAATATTTTCATGAACCGGAAGGCTTTCAACAACTGACCATGTAAGCCCTTCAGCCTCAATAATCTGTTTGCGTTCTGAAATTTGCTCAACAGTCCATATATCACCGACAGGTATCTGGTGCAGTGCATTCACAATACCGGTAGCACCTGTCTGCTTAACTTCTTGTAGTGAGATTGGATCATTTGGGCCGAACCATCTCCAGGTTTTTTCCAGTGCCATTTCTTCTTTTCTCCCGAAAGTTTATACTGCAATATAAAATAATAATCTTAATATACTAAAATACTAAAACGTTAACTGAAACGCTAACTTAAACACCACTGAATGCACTGAAACCGCCATCTATAGGAACAACTGTGCCAGTTACAAATGTGGACGCATCACTTGCCAGCCATATAATAGTACCTACTAGCTCATCCGGTTCCCCAAATCTTTTAAAAGGAGTAATACTGATTATGGTGTTGCCCCTGTCAGTAAGCGATCCATCAGGATTTGTTAAAAGGGTCCTGTTTTGTTCAGTTAAGAGAAAACCCGGGGCAATTGCATTTACTCTGACTCCGCTGCCGAATTTAGATGCCAGTTCAACAGCCATCCATCGGGTAAAGTTATCAATTGCCGCTTTTGCCGCAGAATAACCTACCACACGTGTAATAGCCCGTGAAACAGCCATAGAAGAAATATTTATAATGGAACCTTTTTTCTGTTCAGACATTGTTTTCCCAAATACAAGAGTCGGGAGTACGGTTCCATTAAGGTTAAGGTCTGTAACTTTTTTAAAATCATCAAAATTCAGGTCAAATATAGTCTTATCCAGCGGAATAGTGGCTCCGGGCATATTACCACCGGCAGCATTTACCAGGACATCTATGCTTCCATATATTCTAAGAATTTCATCATTTACACCCTGAATAATTTCTTTATCAAGAACATTGCATTTTAACCCGGTAATAGTGCCGTACTGTTTTAACTCCTCAACTCTTTTGTTAAGATTTACTTCATTAATGTCAAGTAATACAACCTTTGCCCCTGCTTTAAGGAGGCCTTTTGCCATAGCACCTGCAAGAACACCTGCACCTCCGGTTAATACAGCAACTTTGTCCTTTATATCAAACATTGATTTCGAATCTGCCATTTTAAAGTCCTTTTTGCTAATTATTTATAAGTTCAAAAATAATTGAACCGGTTTAATAAAGCAACGATAATAAAGATTAAATTATGTGGATTCAATTAGATCTTGTGAACTAATATATGCAATAGACGGGCGGCAGCGAAATACGACTTGTAACAGCAGATTATATTGCTTACTTTTAAAATTCTTTATCCTTTGTTATAGAAGGATATGTTGGTTAAATATTAGAAATTTATACACTCATTTTAGGCTCTCCTGTTTATACTTATCTAATAATTAATTATCCTGGCATACTTAAAGATTTTTCCTGGGTTTATTTGTACGTATGCTTTTACTGTTAACCAAGAGTTTCTGATAAAAATTATACTGTTATATAAATTTTGACTGAAAGATATTATGCATAATTTTCATATACCTGTTATGGGGCTTGCCTTTACAATAGATTCTCCTTTGAAAGTAGCACATTATGGAATAAATTCTGTGATTTCTATTATGGATGATGATCTTGTTGAGAAAATGAGAAAAATTCACTGTTTAAAAAACAGTATTGAATACCTGCCAATTACAGTAAAGGAATATGATTACAGAGCAAAACGTATAACAGCATATCTGAATCTTATAAATATGCTTGTAAAACAGAATTTTGAAAAATTAAAACAGGAAATATTAAAAAGAGGTGATGAGGCAGTTAAATATTGCAATATGCTGCCGGATAAAAATCTTTTTAAAGTATCTTTATCAAATTATATTAATGGTAATATCCCCATTGATGTTTTCAGAGTTTTATTAAACAAACAGATGTTTCCGGGTTCCATTGATGTAAATATTATGACTAAGGTTGATAATGTTAACTATGGAAAAAACAGGGAACCATTGCCGGTTGAGTTTAACGATGCACATGCTGCATTACGTGGTTATGCAAATAGTGACCTCCATTCTTCAGTTGTCCTTTCAGCCGGGATGAACCAGCGTTTATACAGCTATATTGACCAGTTTGAAGAATTTTTACCTGATATCAGTGGATATATCCGAAAAAAAATTGTGCTAAAAGTTAGCGATTACAGGTCAGCTTTAATACAGGGTAAATTACTGGCTAAAAAGGGGATATGGGTTTCTGAATACAGGGTTGAATCAGGGTTAAACTGCGGCGGGCATGCTTTTGCGTCTGATGGCTACCTGATGGGCCCGATACTTGAAGAATTTAAAAAGAACCGTGAGACCCTGTTCTCCACTATGTATGAAATATTTATTAGGGCTCTGGAGAAAAAAGGCATATTTGTACCCATAGAAAAGCTTAATCTAAATATTACAGCCCAGGGTGGAGTCGGAACTTCTGAAGAACATTCATTCCTGTTAAACTATTACAATCTCAATTCTGTAGGCTGGGGAACGCCATTTCTCCTTGTTCCTGAAGCTACAAATGTAGATACTGAAACGCTTGATTTATTATGTAAAGCAAAGGAAGATGATTTATATTTAAGCAATAGTTCTCCTCTCGGTGTTCCTTTTAATAATTTGCGGGGATCATCCAAAGAGGTTGAGAAAATTGATCGTATTATAGACGGAAAGCCCGGCAGTTCATGCCCTAAAAAATTCCTTATTTCAAATTCAGAGTTTTCGGGGAAAGCTATTTGCACCGCTTCAGCAAAATACCAGTCACAGAAAATTGCAGAGCTTGATGCATCTCCTGCATGCGGCGAAGAATATGAAAAGAAATATAAGAATATTGTAGATAAAACCTGTCTATGTGTTGGCCTTGCAACATCCGTTCTTAAAATGTATGATGCTGCTGAAAAAATAGATGGTGAAAATATTTCGATTTGCCCCGGGCCTAATATGGCTTATTTTTCTACAATAGCATCATTAAAAGAAATGGTTGACCATATTTACGGCAGAATAAATCTTATTGTACGGACTGACCGCCCTAATATGTTTATAAAAGAGCTAAGGCTTTATCTTGATTACCTTAAAGATAGAATTGCCGAAATAAATATGCCGGCCTCTGTTAACCAGGTTAAATATTTTGAGACGTTCCAGGCTAATATATCAAATGGTATACAATACTATAAGGATTTATTCTCTACAAGGATAAATGACATCCGGGTAAAACTGGAAACTGAACTTTCCAAGGCAGAGGAATCCTTTAATGAAATTAAGCAGAGTATGGCAGAAAAAAATTTAATATCTGCAATAGCAAATGAAATAGTTGAAAAGATTACCGAACATACAACTGCTTAGGTGCTGCCCTATGGTTTACTGGTTGGAAGAGTAATATATCGTGAAAAGGAATTTAAACATTATCCTTTGTTAAAACATAATAACCATCCGTGTCCACAAATTTATAACCTTATTACATTGTTTTATGTAGCAACACGTGTAGATACAAATTGATAATGTAAAAAGGCTTTATTTTTTGCGTACGCTGCAGTTGTTAATAATGTTGATAGATCGGATAAGCTTTATTACCAAATCTGAAGACATAACACAATTGAATTGTTTCATTTGCTAAGAGGGGAGTCGGGCATCAGAGCGTTGCCGGAACATTGGCACTAATTACAATTGATAATCTTCTTTGCTTCCGTCCCGGTTTGAGACCGGGACGACCATGGAAAAATAATGTTAATAAATACCCTGTAAAGAAAAATCCAAGTACTAAAACACATAATGAATAATCTTACAAATAAAATCACTATATACTATATAATGAAATCTATCTGGAATAATATACATAATAGTGAACAAAAAAATACCGTAATTATACCGAGGTAAAAACGAATAAAACTATTTAAGTTTTCAATTGAAAGGATGCTTACTATTTCAATTTTCTGTTCAGGTTCTGGTTTAATAAATAAAAATTAAAACTGGAGGTTCTAATGGTACGAAAAGTAAGGTTCTTATGTTATTTTACCCTTATGTTATCTGGTTTTTTAACCTTCCAAATTAGTGTTCCAACTTTTGCGCAAACATCAGGTGTGAACCCATCTTATGGAATGCCCTCAGGTATGATTAGTTATAATGCTGGTGTTTATAGCTTTTATAGTATAAATGGGACTAAATTATATGATTATACTATAAATACTGGAAATACAAATAATGGAGGGACATTTAACGTTCTTCGAGCATATTCAACTAATGGAACTTATTTCTTACCAAGTAATTATGGTGGAATTAGCATGATCTTCGATACGGATACCTTAACTCCTTGGGATTCAAGGGTTTCATATACTCGTGAGACAATTATTGGAGATACAAGTAATCATAAATTAAATGGTGATTCACTTGTCGTGTATTGGAGAATGATACAAACGGGTACAAGTAATTATATTAAATACAAGTATATATTTAAGATTATTGGGCGAACCTTATCAATTCATGTAGTCGTTGATGATGCATATAAAAATTATGCAGCTAACATACAAATGGATAGATCTCAAGGTGCAAATGCTTACGCGATAGCAGTTCCATATTTACCAACATTTTTTATCTTGTTATCAAACGATATTTACACATCTTTTTTTGCAGATTGGAATCGTAGTAATGCTTCCCAGGCAATATGTTGGGATGGATCGAGATATATTCATGATACACAAAATTCTTTAAGATATTCTCAAATTATGTTTTATCACAGAAAAACAAATGGACAACGAAATCAACTTGATGAAACCCTTTATTTAACTATTTCATCTAACATTGAAGAAGTATTTCCGAATATACCTAATCCCATATCGACCTTTAAGGATCTTTCTGTAAATTCAATATTATGGGATTATCGTTGTACTCCTGATCAACTTACAAACATTTCTAAAACAGGGCATATGGATAAATTATATCAAGCTGGGTTGCGAAATATTTGGTTGCAAATACATAACTGGCAAGCTGGGGAGTATGATAGAAATTTGCCTTGTGTTTTAGGTACAGTTGTAGACAATGACTTAAAGACTGCGATAGATACTGCCCGATTAGGATATAATTTCAGAGTTGGTTTGCATCAAAACTATGTGGATTGCTATCCAAATTCTGCATCATGTGCTGTTAGTTCGAGTTCTAGTTATGTGTATAATGATTCAAGGATAGCATTGAATTCTAATGGCGAGAAAATAACTGCATATAAGAATGGTTGGGGAGAACAATCATATTTGCTCAAGCCTTCCTTAACTTATAGTTTTCTAGATTATTGGAGCAGCCAAATAGAATCTAAATATCCAAATATTAATGCTTCATATCTAGATGTTCATTCAAGTGTACTTCCAATTACAAACTATGTGGATTACGATGCTTCAATTCCTGATGCAGGTAAGTTTATAGCAACAATAAATAGTTATCGTTCATTATATGACAGACTAAGATACAATAATAATGGACCTGTTCAGGGAGAAGGAGGTGCTCAAATATTTTATCAGGGATATGTTGATGACATGGATGCCCGGATTATGATTCCTCCTTTCCAATATAGTTATTCGATGAATTATCCTATTTTTATCAATTTTGATCTGAAAAAATTACGGGAGAAAGCATTCCTTCATGGAGTAGGATGGTATCCTATTTTTTATGCTGCAGATAAAGGTAAAGATATTGATGGAAATATAACTAAAAATATAGTTCTGAAGTACATAGCATCGGAACTAGCATATGGTCATGGAGCATATTTACCACTTAATGATCGGTTCTCTTCTTGGGATGATTTTCTAGAATGTGCGCAATTAGAGTATAACCATGTCTTCTCTGTTCAAAAAGATTATGCTAACGCAACTCCAATATCAATTCAGTATTATGACGGTAGTATTAGTTTGAAGACTGCGTCCGAATACATTAAAGCGCATCCTGAAAATTATGACAATATTACTAGTGATGAGTTTATGGGAAGAGTTAGAGTAGAGTATGATAATGGGGTTATTGTCTATGTCAACAGGCATCCATCCAGTATCTGGCCAGTAAGTGTTGGCAACGCTGGCGGATGGTTTAATTATAATATTAATGGAACTCCTGTTATTGGAACAAGAACATCTACTTCTTTTACACTCCCTGCAAATAATGGATGGGTAGTATACGATCCTTTAAAAAATTCTGCAACTTCAATCTCAATATCTGGACCATCCGAAATTAATCACCCAATTCAAAGTACAGATCCAAATATTACTTATACTTGGAGGGCTGTTGTTACTGGTGTTACGTCCCCTGTTACTTATACATGGAAACAAAACGGTACCGTTGTTGGCACTGGACCTATTTTTACTAAGACTCTTACATACATCGGTAGCTATTCTCCTTATACATTCCAACTTACTCTTGAGATTCAGGATGCTTCTGTTCCTGTAAAATCTTTGGTGTCTAGTAAAACTGTTACTGTCGGGTTGATATTGAAAGAAAATGCTGCTGAAAATAATCTGCCTAAAGAATTTTCGCTGCAGCAAAATTATCCTAACCCATTTAATCCTATCACAGAGATAAAGTATTCATTGCCGCAAGCAGGAAAAGTATCACTTATTATTTATGATATACTTGGCAGAGAAGTTACAACTCTTGTTAACCAGATACAGGAACCAGGTTATTATTCAGCTACTTTTAATGGTTCTAATTATGCAAGTGGTGTTTATATTGCAAGAATAATTGTTAATTCTGCTGATAAACAAGCTTATATAAAAACTATTAAGATGTTAATGGCTAAATAATAATTGTATTGCTGCCGGGAAAACCCGGCAGCTTTTCTAGGCTGTCACGGTCATAAAAAACCGTGACAGAAGCTCAGTTGAAAAATGTAGGTACTAACTTATAATATAAAGATAATGCTCCAATTCAGATGAATAGCTTACGCTGCCTTATACTTTTCCTCAAGCAAAGCAACTACCTTGCTCAATTCATTTCTTAAAACAAGTTCTTCTGCATTGCAGCCTGCTGTACCGCAGCTTACGTTCCTGTAAAAGGAAATTCTTTCTTCAAGGTGAGTTTTTAATTCACTAAGGTAAATATCCTCACCGGGATTAATAATGCGTTTTAATTTCTTAGAATAAAAAGTTTCGCCTGCTTTCATTTTACTGCTGCTCCGTTGTTTGTTCCAAATTGAATTGAACTGTATCCATATTTATACCTGACTTTATTTACAGCATCAAGCACGCGTCCGCGTTTAATGTATATATCATCAAATAAAAATTGCTGCTCTGAGTTAACCAGGAAGTTGTTAAGCCTTATTCCTATCAGCCTTACCGCCACTCTTCTTGTATATGCTTTATGAAATATCTCTTTCATAGTATTATATATTACGGCGGGGTCATCAGTATGCCGCGTACTTTTGGCCCTTGTTATTGTCTTAAAATCTGAATACCTGAGTTTTAGTGTAATTGTTGAGGCAATCCAGTTGTTTTCCTTAAGTGACTGTGAAAGTTTTGCCGCAAGGTCAAACAGTGTATCTTCAATTATTTTTACCGAAAGCACATCGGTAAGAAACGTTGTTTCATGGGATATGCTTTTTTGCTCCCGTTCGGTGGTCAGGTATTCAGTGCCGTGCCCGTTTGCCTTATTCCATAAATCCTCTCCGTGTTTTCCAAAGGCAGAGATGAGGTATTCTTTGGGCAGCGCTGCAATATCCCTGATTTTGTATATCCCCCGCATATTAAGTTCAATAAGAGTTACCTTGCCTACGCCGGGGATAACCTGCACAGGCAGCGGTGCCAGGAAATCTTTTTCACCGCCCGGTTCCACATAAGTAACGCCATTTGGCTTGTTAAAATCAGAACCTATTTTTGCAATTGTTTTGTTTGTTGCAATACCAATAGAACAGGGGAGTGACAGCGTGCTTTTAATTTCACGCTGAAGTTTCCGGGCAAACTCCTGAAAGTCGCCATATATACGCTGGCACCCGGTAAAATCCATATAAAACTCATCAACTGAAGCCTGTTCAATTACAGGAGCATATTTAATTAAAATATTTTTAACTGCCTTTGAGTACCGCGAGTATTCGCTGTGATGTCCATGCAGGTATTCCGCATGCGGGCAAAGAGCGTATGCCTTGCGTATAGGCATGGCGGAGTGAATGCCGAATTTACGCGCTTCGTAACTGCAGGCGGCAACCACACCTCTTCCGTGCGGGTCTCCGCCAACAATTACAGGTTTTCCGTTCAGCGAAGGGTCGAGTATCCTTTCGACTGAAACGAAAAAAGTATCCATATCAAGATGAAATATGGTGCGCATTTATTCTGCTATCTCTTCTAATTGGGGGAACAATTGCAGGGTTGTTTGTGGTATTTCCACCTTTCTTTTTTCAAGCATATTCATAAACTGAAATGCATTTGCAACAGCGTTTCCCTGCGGGTGGTTATTCGTTATTATAAATACTTCCTTGACTTCATCAGGCAATGATTTAATTATTTCTGCCATTTCAACCAGCTCTCCCGGGCTGTACATATACTTATACCTGGCGCTTCGTTCAGCCTCTGTTTGTTTTTCTGCTGTTTTACCGAAGCCTTTAAACCAGTCTGTGTTGTTACGCCCGTGCAGTCGTATATAAAGGCTGTTATTGGTAATAACAGGTTTAAATGCAATTGCATTGCCAATCTGCGGCTGGTCTATTGTAATGCAGTTTATTCCGGATGATTTAAAAAAGTCAAGCCCTTCACTCGTATGAAAAGAGCCGTGCCTTACTTCAATGAAAATATTATAGGCTCCGAATATCTCTTTCAGCCTGCTTATATACTCAGCCGAGTTGTTATCAAATCTAAAAGACTGCGGGAACTGTATAAGCAGTCCGCCAAGCCGTCCTTCTTTGTCAAGCATTCTTAGTATAAAATTAACTGCATCAATATTTTGTTTTGTAAAAGCTCTTTTGTGGGTAAAGTCCTGGTGAAGCTTTAACGTAAATGTAAAATCTTCCAGCCCCTCTGTTTTTCTTATCCATGCTGCGGCGACCTTATCGGAAAGGTATACATAATATGATGAATTGACTTCAATACAATTAAAGTAGTGAGAATAAAACTGCAGCCAGTCAAATCCGCCGAATTCTCTTTTGGGATAAAAAGGCCCTATCCAGTCGTCATATTTCCAGCCTGCAGTGCCTATGTAATATTTTTTGTCTGCCATAATATTTAATTATAAAAATTGAGTGATTGTGAGTTATTATTATCAATTTGCCTTATTGTTTCCCGCAAAACGCCAAGGCCCCGCTGGCTTAAAAGATCGATTTTGATAAGCCCTATATCTTCAATAGAATGCATATCAGGCTGTGTTATAATCAGTCCAAGCCCTTTGTTTTTTGCAAATTCCAGGGCGGTATAAGAAGTTATTCTGTCCGGGGCAATTACAATTCCTCCGGGATGTATGCTTAAATGCCGGGGGAAATCAGCCAGCTTTGATGCAACTGCGGCAATTGTTTTCCATGGGCCGGAATTAAGTTCCAGTGAACGGGCTTCCGGGAACATTTTTGATATATTGGGCAGATTTCTTGCATTTGTCCAGGGTATCTTCTTTGTTATTTTATTTATCTCTTCTTCAGAAAAGCCAAATACTTTTGCGGTTTCCCTGAATGCCATGCGGGCACGAAAAGTTACATGAGTGGAAATCATTGCAACTTTGTCGTAACCATATTTTTCAAACACGTAACGAATTATTTCATCTCTTTCTTTCCAGCTAAAATCAATATCAATATCCGGCGGGGAAGAACGGCTTTTATTAAGGAATCTTTCAAAGTAATAATTGCCTTTTACCGGATCGACTTGTGTAAATCCAAGGCAGTATGAAACAATACTGTTTGCTGCGGAGCCTCTTCCTATTGTTACCATGCCGCGCCTTTGAGCTTCACCGTGTATATCCCATACAACAAGAAAATAATCGGCAAGATGAAGGTCATTAACTACGTTAAGTTCTTTTTCCAGCCGTGCTATTAATTCTGAAGTAACTTCTTTATATCTTTGCTCAAGCCCCTTATAACAGAGTGTTCTTAAATAACTGGCTGAATTACTCCCGTTATGCCCGGTAAAAACAGGGTATTTATATTTCCCGATTTGCAAATCCACATTACAGCTTTCGGCAATATACCCGGTATTTGCTATTGCTTCGGGAATTTTTATCCCATACTTCAGTAATTCTTCAGGCGGCTTAAAGTAATATTCTTTATCAACTATTCCGGGCAAATAATTCTTTCCGCTTGCTGAATATTCTTCTTTCACATTTGCAAATGTGTCTCTGTGTTTTATAGCTGTTGCTACTTTATGAATTATATAATCTTCCTTGTTCAGGAAATATACCGGGTTGGAGATTATATACCTTAAGTGTTTGCTTTTTGCAAGTTCATATAAAAGCAGGGAATTTTTTCGCTGTTTTTCCGTAATAATTAGTTCCGCATATATATTGTCATAAGCCGGAATGTCCCGGAGCAATTGTGCTGAAGATGAAATTATAAAGACATTTGGGAGATAATCCTGCAGCAGCCGGAAAAGTGAAAATTCCTTTTGAAGTTTTCTTGATGTAATTATTCTGCATATATCCGAATAACCTGTGAAATTCTTTGCAAGCAGCAGGGCATATTCTTTTTCCCGGGAAGGTTCATTTATATATGTTCCCAGTATTGGTTTTATACCTTTTTCATTTGCCTTTTTATAGAATGATATTAATCCATACATAGCATTGGTATCTGTAAGGGCAACCGCATGCTGGTTATAGCTTAATGCTTTATCAATTATATCGTCCGGAGAGATTACCCCCTCCAGTAATGAGTAATATGAATGTATATGCAGTTGTATCATGCTACGTAAGCTTTCCTTAACTTTTCAACATCAATAGATGCTGCAAGCCTGAAGTCTTCTTCATTTGTTCCTTCATCATCCGGCTTATATGTGTTTTCTGCTGTATCATACCTGAATTCAACTTTTATGTCCTTATCAGAAAGAATGTCAAGACTGGATACAACCAGGTTATTTCCATCTACTTTTCCTTCAAGCACGTAAGGGCCCATTGAGAGCGTTTTTTCTGCTACGGATGAATAAACATTGGGAAATACTACTGCCTCAAATGTGCCAGTAAGATCTTCGAGTGAAATAAATTTCATAAAATCACCTTTTCGTGTCATTATACGTTTTGAAGTCATATACCAGCCAATCATCTTAACTTTTTTCCCTTCATATTTTGTCATGTTTCCTGCATGAACCACGGAAGGTTTATTTATTTCCTCCGGATAAAAATCAAGGGGATGTTTGGTGATCATGTAATCAAATGTATTATACTCTGCAATACATTTTTCTGAGACAGAATAATCCCGGCTTGTCTTTATATTTTCGAGCAGGGCAAAAGACTCGTTCATAAAAAGGTCATTATATGATTCGTCATTCAGTTTCATCTTGAACAGATATATATCAAGCATCCTTAACAGGGCAGGGCGGGTTTCATTAAAACAATCCATTGCCCCGCATTTTATAAGCATTACCATTGATTCGTAACCAATCTGCGTTCTTACAATAAAATCGGGAAGTGAAAGGAAGGAGCCGTTTTTTTCCCTTTCTTTAATAATAATATCGGAATAAGCCCGCGGGAAATTTTTAACTGCCATAAGCCCTATACGGACAGTATTTCCATGTCCTGTATATTCATGCATACTGTTGTTAATGCACGGGAGCAATACATTTAATCCCATCCGTTTTGCTTCCTGTATATAAACAGCAGGCGAATAAAAGCCTCCCTGGTTTGTAAGTACTGAAGCAATAAACTCAGCGGGGTAATGTGCTTTTAAAAAAGCTACCTGGTAAGAAAGCAGTGCAAAACTTGCGCTGTGTGCTTTGCAAAATGAATAACCGGCAAAAGATTCAACCTGCCGCCACAATTCCCTTGCAGTTCCTGTTGAGAGTCCATTTTGTTCGCATGACTTATAAAATTTATCAGTTAATGCCTGCATTGCAGTATGTGAACGCATTTTTCCTGACATTGCCCGCCGCAAAAGGTCTGCTTCTTCAAGTGAAAGTCCTGCTATATGGTGTACTACCTTTATTACATCTTCCTGGTATATCATTACTCCATAAGTTTCTCCAAGCACTTCCTCCATTTCAGGAACAAGATATTTCCTTTGCGAAGGGTCATTATGGCGTTTTATAAATTCCTGCATCATGCCGCTTTCAGCTACACCGGGACGAATAACAGAACTTGCCGCAGTCAGCATTTCAAATGTATCCACCTGTAATTTTTTTAACAGGTTTCTCATCCCGGGTGATTCTATATAGAAGCAGCCTATTGTTTTACCATTACGTATTAGTTCTGTGGTTTTTTTATCCTTAAAAAGGAAATCATAGTTATATATATCGAAAGTGACTGTTTGGGTACAGCGGGGAATTACCGGATGCAGCCGGGGAATTATTTCTGCCTGACGTGGAAAATGTCCTGTATTTAATAGATTTAAAGCCATTATGGTGTACAAATGTTCACTATAAATTAGCGTCTTTTTTTCCTTAAAAACAAGTGAACAGGGTAGCAGTTACAGACTTTAAAAAGCTATTTCTAAAAATATATTGGTATGGGTTATATCAAAAAGCCGGTGATGTTCCTTCGGTAAAGTAACTATCCCCATTGTATGAGAGATTTCGCAACTAGCTGATTACAAATCCCGATGCACCGTTTTTTAGAGTATGGGAAGTATGAAATTTTTTAAAATGAAAAAGCGGAATTTGATATTCCGCTTTTTTTATAGAGCTGGCGATGGGACTCGAACCCGCGACCTGCTGATTACAAATCAGCTGCTCTACCAGCTGAGCTACGCCAGCAAAAATGAGTCCCAAATATAGCATGATTTTTAATCCATTTCAAGATATATTTGAAATATATATGAAAAAATTTTATTCTTTATATGATTTATTTTTTTAATTTATAGCATTAGTAATTTTTACCTGTCCATTATTATCGACAAAATACTAATAAAAACGGCTACATAACATAAATAGTCGACTAAAGGAGCAAAGATTAACTAAATATTTCATATTTTTAAAACTTCATTCGAAAAAATTAAATAATAATATTCATATCCAGGGCTTAAATGAAAAAACTTTTGTGGGGTGTGGTAATTTGCCTTGTTGCGTTCAGCGGGGCAAAAGCTCAGACGGATATTCAGGTAGGTTCAAGTCTTATTCCAAGAAATCAGACTCAGGGTGCCTATTATGATTATTCAGATCCTGAGGCAATAAATATTAAAGTTTCTGTTTGGGGTTTCGTAAAGTATCCCGGCAGATATCTTATTCCTTCTTATAGTAATGTAAATGATTTATTATCCTTTGCAGGCGGGCCAACAGATGCATCTGAATTAAAACAAATGAGTCTAATAAGAACGCTGCCAGATTCTTCTCAGTCTGTTATTAATCTCGCTTACAATGATATACTGTTTGATGAAAAAATGCAGGTAGTAAACAGGCCTCCACAGGTAGAAGCAGGCGATATCCTTCTTGTACCGGGAGAACCAAGGTGGTATTTGAAAGATTATATGTCTATGTCTTTATCCATTTTCTCGGCATTAATTTCGCTTGGCATTTTGATTATAAATATAACGAATTAGAGGGGGGATAATGGATAATGTAAATAATAATGGCTATTCTGTAGAAGAGTCAAATACTTTAAGAGATTATATAAATTTAGTCCGTAATAATATTATTCCGGTACTTATTATAACTGTAGTATGCTTTGTGGTTGCGGTTGTTTTTGCTTTCAGTTCTGTCGATATATACAGGGCTACTACTACATTGAAAATTTCAAAACCTCAGGGGAGCATCCTTGATTCTCCTATAATGCCTGAATTTCAGGACCTTGGCAGTGACCGCTTTATTGCAAATGAAATAGAGGTTCTGAAAAGTTATACTGTTAGAAGAAATGTTGCAAAAGCAATATATGATAGTGTGGGCAATAATGAGAAGAAGTTTTCTGCAATTATTAAAAATGACCTTGAATTTCGTTTAAAAAGCGAACAACTCTTATCTGTTTCTGATGTAGCTGAAATGCTTAGCAAGTATGTTAATATAGAGCAGAAAAGGGGTCTTGATATAGTTGAGATTTCGGTTGAATCTCCTTCTCCAAGGGGAGCGGCAGTACTTGCAAATTCTTATGCTGATGAATATAAGAATGTTAACCTTTCCCAGAACAGAAACCAATTAACAATGGTTAAAAATTTTCTTGCTGAGCAGCGTCAGGAAAAGCTAGGTGAATTGAGGCAGGCAGAAAATGTATTAAGTGCCTATGAACAAAAAGGTGGTATTGTCTCCCTTGACGATCAGGCTAATACGCTTATATCTACTCTTTCAAATTTTGATGCTCAAAAAGATGCTACTAAGATTGACCTGGCAGCTTCGGATAAAGTTCTTGCCCAGTATAAAGCTGAGTTGGAAAAACAAAATCCCCGTTTAGCTGATTATCTTGAAAGCATGTCTTCAGAAGCATCTTTTAAAGCTTTGCAGGATCAAATAGCTGAACTTGAAAACAGAAGAGATATGGTTGTATCTTCAAATGATAAGGATAAAGCCAATAATTCAAATCTTAAAGAAATTGACCAGAAAATAAAGTCTTTAAGGAAAAAGCTTAGTGAAAAAGTTGAAGTTGTCAGATCAGGGATATTTGCCAGCAGCCCTGAACAGGTTAAACAGCTTTCACAAAAAATTCTTGAAGAAGAGATTAAAAACCAGACTTTAAGAACAAGTTTAAGTGAACTTTCAGGAGTTGTAAATAAATACGAAGGACAATTTAAAAAACTTCCCCGTACAGCTATTGAAGCCGCAAGTTATCAAAGAAACAGGGAGTCTCTTGAGAAATTATACCTTTTGGTTGAAGAAAAATATCAGGAGGCTCTGATTAATGAACAATCTCAGCCTGGTAATGTAATTATTCTTGATGAAGCGCGTATTCCAATAGCTCCGGCAAAGCCAAACAGAATGCTGATTGTTCTTATTGGACTGGTTATTGGCGGAGGCCTTGCATTCGGGTACGTTTTTGTAAGGAATTATTTTGATAATACTGTTAAAACTCCTGAAGATATTCAAAATAAGAATGTTAATGTTCTTGCCTGGATTCCTTCAATTGAGGGACTTGGAGAAGGAGGTAATAATGAATTTGAGTTTATTGTTGCTAAAAAACCTGATTCAATTCCGGCAGAAGCTTTCAGAGCTTTAAGAACGAGAATACAATTTTCTAAACTTGATAATAAAGCACTAAAAACAATTCTGGTTACATCTTCTGCGCCGCAGGAAGGAAAAACAACTGTAAGTGTTAACCTTGCGGGCAGTTTTGCACAGTCAAATAAAAAAGTATTAATTGTTGACTGCGATCTCAGAAAACCAAGGATGCATAATGTATTTAATGCAAACAGGTATCCGGGACTTATTGATTATCTATTTGGCCAGGTGAAATTTGAAGAGATTCTTCGTGAGTCAGAGATAAGCAACTTAAGTTATATAACTGCAGGAACTATTCCTCCAAATCCTTCAGAGATGCTTGACTCTGCCCAGATGAGAAGCTTTATTGACAGCATGAAAGAAAAATTTGATATAGTCATTTTTGACTCTCCGCCAATTGTTGCTGTTACAGATTCTGAAATACTTGCTCAGTATGTAGATGCTACTGTTTTGGTTGTGTTATCTGAATCAACAGAAGTTGAAATGCTTGAAAAATCTGTTAATCTGATTAAGAATGATAGTTCTTCATTTATTGGGACTGTACTTAATAATTTCAGTTATAAAGCTGGTTATGGTGCATACTATAAATATTATTACTATTATTCCCAGCCAGCAGGTAGTTCTAAAGATAAGAAAAGAATTTCCAAAGATAAAAAATCAGTTTAAATCTGCGATTACTTTAAAATTCAAAAGCCCTGTAAAAATACAGGGCTTTTTATTATAATTTCCCTCGAAAATTTACAATGATTTCATCAGCTATGTGATAGGGGGAAACAACACCGGATGACATTTTGTTTATCAGCGAATCCAGAGACACTTCTCCATCATTTGACCACAGCTTTTCGCGAATATTGTTTTCAACAATATCCTTTATTCTTAGCTTTAGATGTTGTTCCCGTTTTTCACCGAATAAATTATTTGCATTAAGGAAAGCGGTATGTTTTTCTATGCACTCAGCAATGTCTGCTATTCCCTTGTTTTCGCTTGCTATTGTCTTAATAATTGGGGGCAGCCATGATTTTTCATTATGTTCTTTCATAAAAAGAATGGTTTTCAAAGCATTTACTGCCTGATCTGCACCTGGCCTGTCACTTTTATTCAGAACAAAAAAGTCAGCAATTTCCATTAACCCGGCTTTCATAGCCTGAACAGAATCACCAGATTCAGGTACAAGAACCACTATTGTTGTATCAGCAGCATTAGCTATATCAAGTTCAGATTGCCCAACTCCAACGGTTTCAAACAAAACATAGTCAAACCCGGCGGCATCTATTACATCAGCCGCATCAACAGCTTTTTTGCTTAATCCTCCCAGACTGCCGCGTGTAGCCATACTTCTTATAAATACACCTGGCAGCATACCAATTTCACTCATTCTTACCCGGTCACCAAGTAAAGCTCCGCCCGTAAAAGGGGATGTGGGATCTACAGCAATAATTCCAACTGTTTTATTTAAACTGACAAAGTATTTTGTTAATTGATTTGTTATAGTGCTCTTTCCGGCACCGGGAGGCCCTGTTATTCCAATTCTGTAAGCTCTCCCGGTTCTGGAAAATATTTTCTTTAATAAATCAGATGAATCTGATTTATTTTCTTCAATAATCGAAATTGACCTGGCAATAGTACGTTTATCAGAATTATATAAATTCTCTACAAAAGAATCAATAACCATAGTATGCAGGTCTTTCGGTTTATTTATTCAGTTTAGATTTGAAAAATTCAACTGTTTTAGCAAGTCCGTTTTCAAGAGTTGTATTAGGCCTCCATCCTGAACGGGAAAACAGTTTATCAGATGTTATAACACTACGCATTTGTTCACCGGCTGCAGCAGGGCCATGTTTTTCTTCTTTATTCTTTCCGGTTATTTTATTTAAACCATGAAATAATTGATTAACGTTAGTTTCAATACCTGTACCAACATTATAAATATTTGTATCGTTATCATATAAACCAAACAAATTGGCTTTTACAACATCGCCAACAAAAACATAATCCCTGGTTTGTTCACCGGAACCATTTATAACAGGCTGTTCATCATTAAGAAGCTTTGTGGTAAATATGGCTACTACACCTGCTTCCCCGTGCGGATTCTGACGCGGGCCATAAATATTGGCATAACGTAAAATTGTGTAATTTAATTTATACTGCACATGATAAAAATAAAGATATTTTTCAACAGCAAGTTTAGATATCCCATAAGGTGAAAGTGGAGCCATTGCATGTTTTTCATCTGCAGGGAAGTAATCCTGTTCTCCATAAATAGCTCCTCCAGTTGAGGCAAATATTACTTTTTTTACACCGGTTTTAACAGCGTTCTGCAGAAGGTTTATTGTTCCAAGTATGTTAACTGTTGCATCAAAAGCAGGGTCTTTTACGGATTTTCTCACATCCATTTGAGCTGCATGATGGTCAATTATGTCGAACTTTTCTTTCTCAAACAATTCTGATAGGCCTTTATCACAAATATCTGCCTGGATAAATGTTGCCTTAGGGTTAATATTTTCTTTATATCCAGATGATAGATTATCCAGTACAAATACATCATGACCTTCTGCTAAAAAAGCATCGGTAACATGAGAAGCTATAAATCCTGCTCCACCGGTTACTAGTATTTTCAATTATTTATCCTTATAAAGTTTATGTTTATTTATATATTCATGTACTAATTCGGGTATAAAAAAATTTATCGGCAGATTATTTTTTACCCTTTGCCTGATCTCTGTAGAACTTATTTCAATTACAGGAGTATTTACAAATGAAACTTTATTGAAAAATCTGTTTTTTTCAGGAATAATATCTGAAATGCGTTTAAGCACAACAATGTCTGCTAACCTGAAAATCTCATCAGGATTTTTCCATTTTTCAAAAACAAGTAAATTATCGTAGCCAATTATTAATTCAATCTTATTGTATTTTTCTTTTAATGTAGTTAACGTGTCAATTGTGAATGAAACAGAATCTCTTTTAATCTCAATATCTGAAGATTCAAAACCGGGAATATCTTTAATTGCAAGATTTAGCATTTCAAATCTGTGAGATGCATCTGAATGGCTTTCTCCTGTTTTTAGGGGAGATACAAATGCCGGAATAAAAATAATTTTCTCAAGACTCCGAATTTCCTTAACAGTTAAGGCTGTAATCAGATGACCTGTATGTATTGGGTCGAAAGTTCCTCCATAAATACCTACAGAGCTCATTTAAGTAAATCCTTATATTCAATAAAAAGGGATGTGAATCTTTCATGCATACTCTGATCGCAATATGCAAGGCTTTCTTTCTTTGATAATTCAAGATATAACTTTTTATATTCATCGTTATTTTCAACCAGAAGAGGCCCGTTAACAATGTGCAGGAATGAATTTTCTTTACAGAGAACTGCCAATCCTTTATCATAATCAGGCTTATTCCAGTCAAAGTCATAAAAATAACTATCGTTTAATTTGTTAAAACCCAGGCAGCTGATTTTATTGTTAAATGTCTTCCCAATAACTATTGAATCATCCTCAATTGACAGTAAATTGATCATCTTTATTATTTCAGAGACAGAAACACCTATTGAATCAGCAAGGACTATTATGTTATTATTATAACTTGGGAAGTATTTATCTGAAATATTTTTTAGCGATACCATTTGTTCATTATTATCTATCCAAATAACATTATCAGATTTTAAAAGTATTTCCGGGACATGCTGTCTGTCAACATTATCAATAATAAAATAAAAATTATAGAAATCAGAATTAGTCTCTAGTAATTCTTTATAATTTAGTAATAGAGAGGAATATAATAATTCAGAATGAACCCTATCGAACGACTGGAAAACCGGCAATTCCTGCAAATTGAAAACAGGAAAACGCGCTAAAATATAAATGCAGGAATTCGATTTATTCATCTGGTGATATGCCTTTATTTAACACTCTTTTATTATAAACCTGTTTTTTTCAATTTCTTTTTCATAATAATATTTCTCAGTTCCTTCTGAGTGATTATAATACATCTTATTAAATGCAAGTGAAGCCGCAGTATGTAATAAGTTCCTCTGCCTTTTTTTATCTGTCCTGCTTTTATAGCTGTTTACAGGTGAGTTTAAAAAAGCTATTTGTTCCACAGAAAGATATCCTTTACTAACCTCATCAATTATTTCTTTAATAATCATCTTTCTGTCATTAAAAACAGATAATACATAAACAAATATAAATATTGCAGCTATAATAATCATGGAAATAAATCCCCAAATAGCAGCATCATAAAAACTGATGGCTGAATTCCAGGCAAAATGAATAAATATGGAAGAAATCAATCCTGCAGCAGGGATGAGCAGTTTTTTTATCCCCCTTTTAAATTTAGAATAACCAATTGAAATGCCTAAAGCAGCCGTAGCTGTGCAATGCATTATTGCCACAAAAAAGGTCCTTATAATTATAAGAAACACAAGGTCGTTGGAATTTGAACCATACGTCAGGTAATAAAGGAAATTTTCAGTGGCGCTGAAACCAAAACCAATAGCTCCTCCGTAAGTCATTCCATCTGTTTTATTATGACAGGTTTTATTTGACATAATAAAAAACAAAAATATACCTTTCGTAAACTCTTCTATAACCGGTGAGAAAAAAACAGTTTCGGAATACCTGGCGAGCTGAAAATAATTTTCATGGAAAGATATCTTGTAAATTATTGATCCGGCCGTAAAAGTAAGTAAAGTAGCGCCTAAAGTTCCCCAGAGAATACTTGTAAATAATAAAGGAAAAGTAAATCTGTTAAATTTATCTGCCAGCTTAATCAGCAGGAGATATACCAATATCGGCAGTATTGAAAAAAAAGTTGATATAAAAAATATCATAAAACTATAAACTATTTCCCATAAGTAATTTATATATATATATTAGAAGTTATTTCCATTTTTCATCCAAACTAGTATTTGTTTCAGTTTAGGTAATCCACTGTTTGATAATATTCCTGCTTTGAATAGTCTTGCACTGATAATTACTGTAAATAAAATAGAAAAAATGAGGATTATAAGGGTTACTATTATTTCAATAATTGATACATGTGATGTATTTAGCCTGAAAATCATAACAGATGGCAGTGTTAATGGAAAATAGGACATGAATTTTATAAGAAGGAAATCCGGGTTTTCAAGTGCAGGCAGTGCAATGGCAATTGGAAAGACCATCAGGATACTTAAAAATGAAGTTGCCTGTTGAGCTTCCTGTTCTGTATTTAAAAGAGCTCCAATTCCCACAAATATTGAAGTGAAAAAAAAGAAACCCAGTATAAAATATAGAAGTATTAAATGAATATTATCAAATACCTGTAATGGGATTGGGAATTGCAGCGAAAAAAGGACAACCATAGTAATCCATATAAAAACCTGTAACAGGCCAACGCTGCTTAGTCCAATAATTTTTCCGGCTAATAATTCATTATGTGAACAACTTGAAAGTAAGATATCGAGAAGCTTATTTGATTTTTCTTCAACAAGACTTCTTACCAGCATGCCGCCTGTAGTCATTATCAAAGTGATTAAAAGCATTATAAAAATTATTGAGGAAAAAAAAGATACTAACAGCCCATCACTGTTTTGAGGCCCCTTGTTATTCAGAAAAGACTGTGACATTGAGGTTTTAAATAATAAACTATTAATGATACTATCTTTGACCCCGGCAGTCTTTAGTTTTATAGTATTGTTAATTTCTGTAATTGCATCCTGAAATCTATCAATATCTTCTTGTTTCAGCAGAGAGTTGCTGCGCAGTTCAGTGTTAAAAGATTGATCGTTTTTAATAATTAAATAGCCGGTAAGCCTGTTACTTACTACATCGTTATCTGTTTTTTTGATAATACTATCAAGAGAGCGGCATTTCCCGGAAACATTTATTAAAAAATAGGAGGGTTGTCCTGAATCCAGTTTATAGGCATTAAGTTTGTCTCGTAATGGTCTAAAATAAATTCCGGAGGTATCAGCACACCCAATTATTTTAGTGTAATTATCCCTGGCTGAGGATATTAAAGTGCCTCCAATTGTCAGGCTTACTAAAATCAGTGGTGTTACAATAACTGATATTATAAAAACTTTTGTTTTTATTTTACCAAGGAATTCCCATTTAGCAACAGTAAATATTTTTTTAAATTGCAAAGAGTATTATTCCTTACTAAGTCAATAAATATTTTTGTAAAAATGAACAGAATTGAAAGAAACTTAATGATTTTTCTCAGTCTAAAACTACGCAGAAAACTCAATATTGCATAAATGCTTTTTGATGATAGTTGATAATAAAAGTCATCAGAATAAAAGATTTACACTTTGTTTATCAAAATTCCGTATTTTTACATATAATATTTCATTTTGAAACATTAAAAATAATTATATAATGTGAATAATCCTTTAAAAGTGGATTTAAATGAAATAAATGGCAAAAATTGACAAAATTAAGGGCAAAGCATAGGTTGCTGGTTTGACTATCAGGCTAAGTATCTCTATATTTTGGGTCGTTTTTTGCTCTAATTAAGGAAAACGGATGATTATTAAGATTGCCGGGCTTGGAGATGGAGTTCATCAATATGAATTTGATGAAGCTATTGGCGAGATAGGATTAGAGAAGCCCTTTGTTGGAAATTTTAAATTAGATGCAGAATTAAATAAAGCCCGTAACCAAATAGTTCTAAAAGCGGGTTTAACATTAAATGCGGAATTTGAGTGTGACAGGTGCGGTTCTCAGTACCAGTCAGTATTAAAAACTGATTTTCAAATGGTATACCTCTTTGGGAGTATTCCTGAAGATAATAATGAAGAACTGAATATTGTATATCTTCCTCATGATGCTGATAAAATAAACATGAAAAATGAGGTAAAGGATTATGCAATATTGGCAATACCAATGAAAAAACTTTGCCAGGAAAACTGCAAAGGACTTTGCCCTGTTTGCGGTAAAGATTTAAATGAAGGTAGTTGCAATTGCAGTATGAAGGAATATGATTCCAGATGGCTGCCCCTGCAGGATTTAAAAAATAAACTAAATAATAATTAACGGAAGAAAGATGCCTAATCCAAAACGAAAATGGTCTAAAAGCCGCAGAGATAAAAGAAGAACACATTATAAAGCTTCTGCACCATCTATGGGAACATGTTCAAATTGCGGAGAAATTAAATTAACTCACCGCGCATGCCCCTCCTGCGGATATTATAATGAACGCTCAATGTTTATTCCTAAAAGCTAAACTATATTACTTATTTAATGAACAATTCTGAACCCAACAATTCAACCCTGGATAAACAGGGGTTTGACAAACAAAAGTGCAGAATAGTTGTAGATGCTATGGGGGGCGACTTTGCTCCCCGGAATGCCGTTGTTGGGGCTGTTGATGCTTACAACGAAAACCGCAATTTTGAACTGTTTCTTGTTGGTAAACGGGATGCCATATTAGATGTAATCCACTCTGATAACCTTACTTTTGATGAATCTCATATAATTCATGCTGATGATGTTATTGAAATGGGAGATAGTCCTACTAGTTCAATTAAAGCAAAAGCTAATTCATCTATTGTTGTTGGAGCTACACTGGTAAAAGAAAAGAAAGCAGATGCATTTGTCAGTGCCGGTAATACCGGTGCTATGATGGCTGCTTCTACATTAATTATGGGCAGAATCCCGGGTGTAGGAAGGCCAACAATTGGTGCAGCTATGCCAAATAAAAATGGTGTTTGCCTTTTATTTGACGTTGGTGCCAGTGTGGATTCAAAATCCAAACACTTGCTTGAATATGGTATCATTGGTTCGATATATCTGAAAGAGATTTATGGTATTGAAAAACCGGGAATTGGCGTACTTAGTGTTGGTGAAGAAGATACAAAGGGTAATGAGGTCTCACTTGCTGCTTTTGAACTATTGAAAAAAACCAGCCTTAATTTTCTGGGAAATGTTGAAGGCCGGGATATTATGAATGGTAATGTTCATGTTGTTGTGTGCGATGGTTTTGTCGGAAATATACTTATCAAATTCGGCGAAGGTGTTTTAAGCTTTTTAAAATTTAAATTTAAAGATTATGCCTCAAAAAGCCTCCTCAATAAACTTAAAATGGGGTTGGTGATGGGTGCAATGAAAACTATATTAAAAGGTTTTGATTACCAGGAACAGGGTGGTGTACCTCTTCTTGGTGTTAATGGTATCAGTATTATTGGACATGGTTCAAGTACTCCAAAAGCTATAAAGAATATGGTGCTTCGCGCTAACGAAATGTATGAGAAAGATCTGGTTGCTAAAATTGAAAGCTCAATTAAAAAATATTCATCCCTAACTTAATTGGTTAAATATGAACAATAACAAAAAGTTTAACGCAGTTATTACTGCAGTTGGAATGTACATACCGGATAAAGTTCTTGACAATGCTTATTTCGAAAAAATTGTTGATACCTCTGATGAATGGATAATGACCAGGACTGGTATTAAAGAAAGGCATATACTTGAACAGGGCGCTACCAGTGATCTTGCTGCTCGTGCAGCACAGGATCTTTTAACTGCTCATAATATTTCTCCTGAAGAAATTGATGTAATTATTGTTGCTACAGTTACTCCTGATATGTTTTTCCCGGCAACAGCCTGCCTGGTTCAGGAAAAAATTGGTGCAAAAAACGCGTGGGGATTTGATCTCTCCGCTGCATGTTCAGGTTTCCTTTTCTCACTGCAAACAGGTGCTGCACTTGTTGAAAGCGGCAATTATAAAAAAGTGCTTGTAATAGGTGCTGATAAGATGAGCGCCATTACTGATTATACTGACAGAAATAACTGTATTCTCTTTGGCGATGCCGGCGCTGCTGTGTTATTAGAGCCTACAGAAGATAAAACCATTGGTTTGCAGGATTCACTGTTGAGGGTTGATGGAGCCGGAAAAGATTCTCTTTATATGAAAGGCGGCGGAAGCCTTAATCCACCATCTCATGCTACTGTTGACAATAAAATGCATTATATCTATCAGGATGGCAGAACGGTTTTTAAGGCGGCTGTAAAAGGTATGGCTGATATCGCTTACGGAATAATGTCTAAAAACAATTTAACATCAGATGACATAGCCTATCTTGTGCCTCATCAGGCAAATTTAAGAATTATGAGTGCTACTGCTGAAAGAATGGGCATCAATATTGAAAAAGTAATGGTAAATATTTATAAGTATGGCAATACTACTGCTGCTACAATTCCTTTATGCCTTACTGAATACTATCGTAATGGAAAAATAAAAAAAGGCGATAACCTTATTCTGGCTGCTTTTGGTGCCGGGTTTACATGGGGTTCTGCCTGGTTAAGGTGGGGGATATAATCATGTCTAAAATTGCTTTTTTATTTCCCGGCCAGGGTTCACAGTACGTGGGCATGGCAAAAGATTTATATGATAATTCCGTTGAAGCCAAAGAGATGGTTTTAACAGCTAATGAAGCATTGGGCATAAATCTGTCTCATATTCTTTTTAATGGCCCTGAAGAGGAGTTAAAACAGACTGAGTATACTCAGCCTGCAATATTTTTACACAGCGTTATACTTGCCAGCCTTATTCGTACAATAGATGCAAAGGGAGCTGCAGGGCATTCGCTTGGTGAGTATTCAGCACTTGTTTCTGCCGGCGCTGTTCAGTTTTATGAAGCTGTTAAGCTTGTAAGGGCACGCGGGCTTGCAATGCAGGAAGCAGGCAGAAAAAACAAAGGTACTATGGCCGCTGTTATTGGTATGGCTCAGGAAAAAGTTGAGGAGTATTGCAAAGAAGCTTCTGCTGAAGGTATTGTGCAGTGTGCTAACTTTAACTCTCCTGGACAGGTTGTTATCTCTGGTTCTGTTGAGGGTGTAAAAAAAGGAATGGAATTGTGCAAAGCAAATGGTGCAAAGCTTGTTAAAGAACTTGTTGTAAGTGGTGCTTTTCATTCACCGCTTATGGCTTCTGCTGCTGATGACCTTAAAACAGCACTTGACAGCACTAACTTCTATGAAGCAAAATTTCCGGTTTATGCTAATGTTACTGCGGCGCCGGTTGCTGATAAAAATGAAATTAAAAAACTGCTTTTTGATCAGCTTACATCACCTGTACGCTGGGAAGAAACAATTAAAAACATGGTTGCAGATGGTTTTGATGAATTCTATGAAATTGGCCCCAGTAAAGTTTTACAGGGTCTGGTTAAAAGGATTAGTCCTGATGCAAAGTGTTTTGGTATTGATAAATATGCTGATGTGGAGAAATTTCTGTAATGAGTAAATTTACTAAAGAAATAAATGGATTAATGATTGATCCGGCAATATTTACCTTTAAATTTTCTTGTAAATGCGGCGGTGAATGCTGTAATTATGGAGTTTATACAGATTATAAGGAATATGAAGGAATCATGGCAATTAAGGATAAAATAATCCCTATGCTGGATGATTCTCAAACTACCGATATTAACCTTTGGTTTGAAGCTCCTGAAAAAGACGAAGACTTTGAGTCAGGCATGGCTGTAGGAACTGAATTATTTAATGGCAAGTGTGTGTTCCTTGATAAAAACGGATTATGCACCTTGCAAAAGCTTGCTAATTCTGAGGGCGCGCATAAATGGAAATATAAGCCAATATATTGTATTCTCTTTCCGCTAACCGTTTATGAAGGAGCATTAACTATAGATGATGACCATATAAACAGGCTTAAAACATGTAATAAAAATACACAGGAAACTACTATATTTGATGCATGTTATGAAGAACTTGTGCATTTCCTTGGTGAAAAAGGATATGCTGAACTTGTTGAATACAGGAAGGAATATATGGCTCAGATAGAAGCAGAAAATCCCATTACAAACGGAAATTAAATATGAAATTAAAAGATAAAAAAGCTATAGTAACCGGGGGTACCAGGGGCATTGGCAAAGCAATTGTTATGGAATTGGCTGCCAACGGATGCAATATAGTTTTTACTTACCAGAATTCTGAAGAAGCTGCTAAGAAAGTTGAAGAAGAAGCTTCAAAATTTGGTGTTAAGGTTTTAAGTCTTAAAGCTAACGCAGCTCTGCTTTCTGAAGCTGAAAAGACTGTAAGTTTTGCTTTGGAAAATTTGGGCGGTTTAGATATTTTAGTGAACAATGCAGGCATAACTAAGGACAACCTGCTGCTTAGAATGTCTGAAGAAGATTTTGACAAGGTTATTGCTGCTAATCTTAAAAGTGTATTCAATTATACCAAAGTTTCAGTAAAACCTATGATGAGCCAGCGCTACGGCAAAATTATTAATATTGTCTCTGTTGTTGCTCTAATCGGAAATCCGGGCCAAACTAATTATGTCGCTTCAAAAGCTGGTATAATTGGTTTTACAAAATCAGCCGCTAAAGAGCTGGCTACAAGAAATATTAATGTTAATGCTATAGCTCCCGGTTTTATTGCTTCGGATATGTCCGATAAGCTTAATGAAAAACAAAAAGAAGCAATTCTGAGCCAGATACCCATGAAGAAACCTGGTTCAGCTGCAGATGTAGCTAAAGCTGTAGTTTTTCTTTCATCATCTGATGCTGATTATATAACAGGGCAGGTTATATCAGTTGATGGTGGAATGGCAATGTAATTTTTAATTCACATTAAATAAACAAATAAATAGGAGACTAAAATGGATGTTGAAGCTAAAGTAAAAGAAATTATCATTGATAAATTAGGCGTTGAAGAATCTCAGATTACACCTGAAGCTTCTTTCACTAATGATTTAGGTGCTGATTCTCTTGATATAGTTGAATTAGTTATGGGTTTTGAAAGCTCTTTCAATGTTTCTATTCCTGATGAAGATGCTGAAAAAATCGGTACTGTTGGTGACGCTGTAAAATATCTTAAAGAAAAATTAAGCTAATAATTTTTTAAAAGTCGGGGAAATAAACCCGACTTTTATCCCTGTTAATCACACCTAACGCAAAACAGCATATTATTGCTCAGGAGAAATTTATGGATAAGAGAAGAGTGGTTGTCACCGGAATGGGCGCCATTACTCCTATCGCAATTGGAATTGAAGAGTTTTGGAAAGCACTTATTGAAGGAAAAAATGGTGTTGCTCCAATAACTAAATTCGATGCATCCGGTTTCGATACAAAATTTGCTGCTGAAGTAAAAGATTTCCATCCGGAAGATTTTCTGGATAAAAAGGCACTAAAAAGGATGGATCCTTTTACTCAATATGCCCTTGTATCCGCCGAAATGGCTGTAAAAGATTCCGAAATGGATCTGGATAAAATTGACAGGGAAAGATTTGGTGTTATTTTCGGAAGTGGCATTGGCGGGCTTGTTACTAATCAACAACAGCACTGGATGTACCACGAAAATAAAAATCCAAAACTTATTAGTCCGTTTTTTGTCCCTATGATGATATCCGATATATCAGCGGGGCAGATTTCTATTCGTTTTGGAGTTAAGGGGCCTAATTATGCCACTACTTCTGCCTGTGCAACTTCTTCTCATGCTATAGCAGATGCTTTTATGCTTATTCAGAGAGGCAGTGCTGATTTAATGATGTGTGGTGGCTCAGAAGCTGCTATTACAGAAATGTCCATTGGTGGTTTTAATGCCATGAAGGCTCTGTCAACATGGAACGATAGATATAGTGAAGCTTCCCGGCCGTTTGATAAAGAACGTAATGGTTTTGTAATGGGTGAAGGTGCGGCTACTATTATTCTGGAAGAATATAACCATGCAGTTAATCGTGGTGCTAAAATATATTGTGAACTTGCTGGTGTAGGCCTTACAGGAGATGCATATCATATAACAGCTCCCGCACCGGGTGGGGAAGGTGCTATGCGCTCTATGAAAGAAGCTGTGCGTGATGCTGGCGTTAACATAACTGATGTTGATTATATTAACGCTCATGGTACATCTACTCCATATAATGACTCTAATGAAACTAACGCTATTAAAAATGTTTTTGGTGAACACGCGTATAAGTTAGTTGTCAGCTCTACAAAATCGATGACAGGGCATCTACTTGGTGCTGCCGGTGGAATTGAAGCAATTGCTACTGTCTTTTCAATAAAAAACAATTTAATACCCCCCACAATAAATTATTCAGTTCCGGATCCTGAATGCGATCTGAATTATTCTCCTAATAAACCTACTCAAAAAAATATATACTGTGCTATCAGTAATACTTTTGGTTTCGGCGGGCACAATGCATCATTATTGTTTAAGAAGTTTGAGGAATAGATTTGGGAACGATTATATCCTGGTTATTAAAGAAATTAAAAGAAAGGGAACTAAGAAAAAGTTCTGAAATAATAAGTAAACTGCTTACGCCGCACAAGTTTGCGGAACTTGAAAAGCTTGTTGGCTTTCATATTAAAAATAGGTCCTATTTTATTCAGGCTTTAATGCACCGTTCTTTCCTTGAACAAAATAATGATTATGATGTATCTAATGAACGTTTAGAATTTTTGGGGGACTCAGTTTTAAGTCTTGTTGTTGCTGAATACTTATTTGAAGTATTTCCTGAAAAAGATGAAGGTTTTTTAACAAAAGTTCGTGCTAAATTGGTTAACCGTATTGCTCTTGCTGAAGCTGCTGACAGAATCAATCTTGTTAATTTTCTTTTGATTAGTAAAAATCTGTCAAGTACATTTGCCAGTGGGTCCAGAACTGTCCTTTCAGATGCCCTTGAAGCTCTTATAGGGGCAATATATCTTGATAATGAACTGGAAGCTGCAAAGGCTTTTGTTATGAGGGTTTTAATTGAACCTAATACAAAAGAAGGTGTTTACCTTATAGATGAAAACTTTAAAAGCCAGCTTCTTGAATATGCGCAGGCTCATAAACTTGATAATCCTATATACTCTGTAATAAAAGAAGAAGGCCCTCAGCATAATAGGATATTTACTATTAAAGTTAACCTGGGTGAAAGAGAATTTGGTATTGGCAAGGGACGGAACAAAAAGAGCGCTGAACAAAATGCTGCAAAGGCTGCATTAGACCTTATTCATGAAGTGCCTGTTGCTCCTATTGAATTTCCAAAACCGCAGTAAGATAAATTACCATTCTTCTATTAATTTTTATTTGCTCCGGGATATATCTCTGCATTTTTCCAGATTTTTCTCTGCTTCTGTTGCCAGTAGTACATTTCTAATACATCTGACTTTTTCATATTTTTACATCATAAAAATAAAAAATATTAGTAATCTGTTTGCCCAAAAGGCAGCGAAAATAAAAGAGAAGGTAAATGAGTATTATTGAACATCCCGATCAGTTTATTAATAGGCATATAGGCCCTTCACCTGAAGAAACTGCTGAAATGCTGAAAATTATGAATTTAAGCTCTGTTGACGATTTAATTGATGAAACTGTACCAGCTGATATACGGCTGAAAAAGAAAATGAATCTTGAGGAAGGAATTACTGAATTCAGATTTCTTGAGAAACTAAAAAAGATAGCTTCTAAAAATAAAGTATTCAAGTCATATATCGGGATGGGGTATTACAATACATTTACCCCGGCTGTTATTCAAAGAAATATTCTTGAAAATCCTTCCTGGTATACACAGTATACACCTTACCAGGCTGAAGTAGCCCAGGGAAGACTTGAAGCCCTTATGAATTTTCAAACAATGGTAAGTGACCTTACCGGGATGCCTGTTGCTAATGCTTCTTTACTTGATGAGGCTACTGCTGCTGCTGAAGCAATGCTTATGTTCTTCCATCTAAGAAAAAACAAAAATGCAAAAAAATTCCTCGTCGCTTCTGATTGTTTCCCTCAGACAATAGATGTCCTAAAAACTCGTTCTGCTCCTGCCGGAATTGAACTTGTTATAGCTAATGCTGATAGCAATAATCTTGATGAGAAATTCTTCGGGCTTTTAGTACAATATCCTTCCGGGTATGGTGATGTTTCAGATTATTCTGCTTTATTCAAAGCTGCTGATGAAAAGAAAATATATAAAATTGTTGCTGCAGATATTTACAGCCTTGTTTTACTTACCCCTCCCGGTGAATTTGGGGCTGATGCAGTGGTAGGAAGCACACAGCGGTTTGGTGTCCCTATGGGATATGGCGGCCCGCATGCAGCATACCTGGCTGCTAAAGATGAGTATAAAAGATTTCTGCCGGGCAGAATTATAGGTGCCTCTGTTGATTCATATGGTAAAACAGCCTTTCGTATGGCTTTGCAAACAAGGGAGCAACACATACGCCGGGAAAAAGCTACAAGTAATATTTGTACTGCGCAGGCTCTGCTGGCTATAATGGCCGCAATGTATGCTGTCTACCATGGGCCGGATATTATAAAGAAAATTGCCTTACGCATAAACTGTTTTACCAGGGCATTAAACAATGCCTTATCTTCTTTGGGTTTTGTTCAGGAAAACAAATCCTTTTTTGATACACTTAAAATTGCAATCCCTTCAAAGGGTATAAATGATATTCCTGCAGATGAAATACTTCATAAAATTAAAAAGTATTCTCTCGAAAAAGAGATGAATTTTAGATATATCAGTGAATCCGCTATAGGTATTTCCTTAAATGAAACTACAGATTTATCTAATATTATTGAAATAGCTGAAGTATTTGCTAAATCTGTTAATAAGGAAATTGATTCTGATATTATTAAAAAAGATATAAATCAATGTTCTGCCGGTGACATTAAATTTATTGTAAATAATACTGACTTTGCCCGTAAAACAAGCTTTTTAACCCACCCGGTTTTCAATTCCTATCATTCAGAAACAGAAATGCTCAGGTATCTAAAATATCTTGAAAATAAAGACCTGTCATTAGTTCATTCAATGATACCTCTTGGTTCATGTACAATGAAATTAAATGCAACTACAGAAATGATTGGAATAACTATTCCTGAATTTGCTCGGCTTCATCCTTTTGCCCCCCGGGATCAGGCATCAGGGTACAAACAGATTATTAGTGAACTTGAGAAAGACCTTTGTGCAATTACAGGGTTCTCTGCTTTTTCATTTCAGCCTAATTCTGGTGCACAGGGTGAGTATTCAGGGCTTATGGTTATTCGGGAATATCACAGAAGCAAAGGAGATACTAGCAGGAATATTGTTCTTATACCTGCTTCTGCACATGGAACAAACCCGGCAAGTGCTGTAATGGCTGGAATGACGGTTGTTGTTGTTGAAACTGATAAACACGGCAATATTTCTGTTGAAGATCTTAAAATCAAAGCAGAAAAATATAAAATTAACCTTGCTGCTTTAATGGTTACTTATCCCTCAACACATGGAGTATTTGAAAGTAAAATAAAAGAAATGTGCCGTATTATACATGAAAACGGCGGCCTTGTTTATATGGACGGTGCTAACATGAATGCGCAGGTTGGGCTTACAAGTCCTGCAGAAATTGGTGCTGATGTATGCCATATTAATCTTCATAAAACATTTAGTATCCCTCACGGCGGCGGCGGCCCGGGAATGGGCCCTATCGGTGTAGCAGAGTATCTTGTTAAGTTTTTACCATGTCATGTTATGACTACTTCTGAAGAAGACTGCGGAAAAGGAATAACTGCGGTTTCTGCTGCTCCTTGGGGTAGCGCAAGTATTTTAGTAATATCATATGCATATATTAAAATGATGGGTGCTGTAGGATTAACAGATGCTTCAAAATACGCAATATTTAATGCTAATTATATTAAAGCGCGCCTTGAAAATACATATCCGGTACTTTATGCTGCTAAAAACGGTAGAGTGGCACATGAATTAATCTTTGATATGCGCGAGTTTAAAAATTCTGCTCATATTGAAGTTGAGGATATTGCAAAAAGGCTTATGGATTATGGATATCATGCTCCGACAGTCTCATTTCCTGTAGCCGGTACATTAATGGTTGAACCTACAGAAAGTGAATCTAAAGCTGAACTTGATAAATTCTGCGATGCATTATTATCAATCCGTGAAGAAATAAGGGAAATTGAAGAAAACAAAGCCGATGCAGAAGATAATGTCCTTAAAAATTCACCGCATCCTTTGGAAGCATTGATAAGTGATACATGGCAGCATTCTTATTCAAGAGAAAAGGCGGCTTACCCTGTTTCTTGGACAAGAAAAAATAAGTTCTGGCCTTCTGTTGGCAGGATAAATAATGCTTATGGTGACAGAAATCTTATATGTTCATGTAATTCTATTTCCGATTATGTACAGTAATTTAAATATACTACCAAATAATTGAATTTTTTCTGGCCCATGAAATGCATACATTAATGCATATCATGGGCTGGTATTTTAGAACAGAAATATTTAATTCAAATATCCTATAATAAACAGTAACCGCTTGTTATCCTTCATATGAATAAAATTCTTCCCTTTTTAATTATAATTTTATTCACCTGTACTTTTATTAAGGCGGAAAGCATTGATACTGCATCTGTAAAAACATCTTTTCCGGTTATTGTTGATTCAATTACTTTATCAGGAAATGATATTACTGATGAAGATATAATAATAAGGGAACTTACTTTTGCCGCGGGTGATACTCTTACTAAAGACCTTGCAGATTATAATAAAGAAAGAATATTCAGTCTTGGTATATTTACTAAAGTTGAGTTTTCCGTAAAAAATGATTCCGGTAAAAATATACTAAACATACATGTTGATGAAGGCTGGTATATTTATCCAATCCCTTTTGTTCAGTTAAAAGATAAAGACTGGAATAAACTGTCTTATGGCTTTTATGCAGTTATAAAAAATTTCCGCGGCAGGAATGAAAGTATTACAGGTAAAGCTGAATTTGGTTATGATCCATCTTTCACACTTAGTTATTATAAACCTTCATTAGGCCCTGGAAGCAAGATATTCATGCAGTTTGACCTGCTTTACCAGAATGTTAACAATGTAAGCAATACTGCTGAAATGCTGCATGGCGATACATTTGAACAAAAGAATATTGCTGGTCAGGTAAGTGTTGGTAAAAGATTTGGACTTTTTAACTGGCTGAGTTTAAGTGCCGCATATAATTATATAGAAACCCCATTTTTCATTAAAGGCATTTCCGCTTCCGACAGCAGAATTGACAGATTTCCATCTGCTGGTTTTATATACAAATATGATAACCGTGACCTTATACAATTTCCTAAAAACGGACTTTATTTTGACTTTGAGTTATTATGGAAAGGATTTGGTATAAATAAAATAGATCATGGTATATTAAATCTTGATTTTAGAGAATACCGGAAGTTATGGGGCGACCTTCATGGTAAATGGAGGCTTACATCAAAATTTACTATGGGTGGACTTATTCCATATTATGACTATTCCAGACTTGGCTCTACAGAAAAAATAAGAGGGCACTTTCATGATGAAGAAGAAGGAAATCATTTATATATAGGCTCTTTTGAATTATATCATCCTATAATTAAAGATCTTAATTTAAGTTTTGAATGGGTTCCATTTATACCAAATCAGCTTTTAAGGTACAGGGTAGCACTTTATTCACAGCTATTTATAGAGACAGGTGCTGTCCAGCAAAGAAAGAGAAAGCTTGGAATAAATGATTTTAACACCGGCTATGGCGGTGGTTTAACATTATTGATTTTACCTTATAATTTATTACGTTTTGAATACGGATTGGATGAGTTTAATAACGGCGAGTTTATTATTGATATTGGGGTTTCTTTCTAAGTGTATTGTATTAATAAAATGAGAAATTAAAATGTATTTGTCCGGTGTTGAATTATATTATGAAGAATCCGCAGGGAAGAGTAATGCAATTGAAATATATGGCGATGAGTTTAACCATATAACAAGAGTAATGAGACATAATACAAATGATGAAATATATATTACTAATGGCAGGGGTAATATATATCATTCAAGGATAACTGCTGTTTTCAAAGATCATCTGACAGCAGAGATGTTAAATGTATATACCTATATAAATAAATTAGAAAATGTTTATTTCTGTATTCCTAAAATTAAAAGCGCTGACAGGTTTGAATTTGCACTTGAAAAATGTGTCGAACTTGGAATAACTAAGTTTATAATTTTTGAATCAGAAAGGACATACAAAAAAGGTGGAAAGACTGAACGCTGGCAGAAAATTCTTGTTTCTGCCATGAAGCAGTCACTGCAAAGTTTTCTGCCTACTATTGTTAGTATTGATTCATTTAAAGATTTTACGAAATTTGATGGTGAAAAAGCTATCCTTGAACAGGAATCTGAAAATGCGTTCTCATCTGTTAGACTGGATAAAAACAAAAACTACTATTTTATTTTTGGGCCTGAAGGCGGACTTTCAACCGCAGAGATTAACTTATTAGGTGATTCGCAAAAATATAAACTTACTGAAAACAGGCTGCGCTCTGAGACTGCAATAATAACATGTGCCGCATTATTAAATAGTTTATGAAGGTACTGAAATTTATTATATTGTTGACAGTTGTACTTTTAACCGGCTGCAGCAGTTCAGTCCGGTTTACAGGTGAAGATAAGGAAGTACGCAGAGGAACTCACACCGAAACCGGAAATTCAAATGAAAGAGGGAGTAAGCCAAAGAGTATCTCTGCCGGAGAAGATTTAACTGATGAGAGTATTCTTGAAACAACAACAGGCGTTGCGTCTTATTATCATAATAAATTTGACGGGCAGAAAACTGCAAATGGGGAAATTTATAACAAGAATGAGTTGACCGCAGCACATACATCCTATCCTTTTAATACCATAGTCAGAGTTACAAATCTTTCAAACAACCGCTCAGTAAAAGTAAGGATAAATGACAGAAAACCTGAAATGAACGGGCGGCTTATAGATTTATCCTATGCCGCCGCAAAAGAACTTGATTTTATAATAAATGGTATTACGGAAGTTAAAGTAGATGTATTAAGCTGGGGTAATAAAAACTAACCAGCTTAAAAAAATAATTTTGCTAAAACTATAATGATTGCAATTAAAAGTAAAACATGTAGAATTCCTTTTATAGCAAATTTAAATACCATACCAAGTAACCATATTCCTGCAAGTACAATTGCAATAATCCACATTATATATCTCCTGATTCAAAAAATAATATAAATTCTAATTGTAATAGAAAATGCTAATACATAATTAGATCATAAATTCATTACAAAAATAAAGAATATTTAAAATAAAAATCCCAGTGTTGGGGAAACACTGGGAATGACCCGTTCTCATCAAAGGGCAGGGGAGAACCCTTTGAAAGGATCAAAAAAAATCTAATAGGTTATTAATTTATTGTCAGTAAAATAATATAAGCAAGATTATAAATCAACAAAAACAAATTTAATGTTGCGAATAGCACAAAAAAGCCCCCAATACGGGGGCAATAATTTATACAGTTAATAATAAACCTTAAAATATATATCTTACACCAAATTGCATAGCCCACCTTGAGTTAGTGTCATCAGAAGAATATGCTTTGTTATTACCTGGTTTGGTAAATGAATATACAGCTCTGTCGTCTGATAATCTGCCTTGGTATTTAACAACCTGATAAGTGCTGAATACACCTTCGTCCCAGCCCCAGTTTTTATTTAACATGTTAAGTACGTTCAGTATATCAAGAGATAACTGGAATTTGCCGTAAATATCAAAGGATATGTCCTGCGTTATTTTCATATCAAGTGTATTTCTCCATGGGTTTCTGGCACCATTTCTTCCAGCTATTTTGCCGCGATTATCTTTCAGATAATCATCGTTATTTATAAAAGAGTTTAATTCATCATACATGGTCTGGTTAGGTGTATAAACACCGTTTGATAATGTACCTAACAAAATATCATCATTGTTTTTCGGAATATAAAACAAGTCATTTGCATCAAATCCATCACCATTTATATCACCATTATATATGAAAGAGAATGGGAGTCCAGATTGTCCGTTGTAATATAGAGAAACGCTTGTTGGTGAATTCTTAAAAAATTCATGTACATAGGTAAGGGCAACAAATATTCTGTGTTTTATCTCAAACGCGGATGTAGTAATTCCCGGATCGTTTGGATTTCCGGAAATAGGGTTATACCTCATTTGCGATAAAGCCTGCGATGAAAGAACACTATTCTGGTCTTCCGAATGTCCATAAGTATAACCAAAGTTTGTAGAAAGGTCTCTTAATATATTACCTTGTATCTGCAGGCTGACATTATATTGCGATCCTTCGCTGGTGTTTTTTAATAATAATACATTTGTAAAATTATTATTTCCGGAATTTGTACCGCCAAATATTGGCCTTCCGTCTGTTGGATCTGTGCTTGATTGAGCATTAAGATTTATTTTGTTGTAAATCAAATCATTCAAAGTTTTTGAATAAAGGAACTCAAGTGTTCCAATGAATCCAAAAGGCAGTTGCCTGTCTACACCAACATTTATACGGAAAATTTGTGGCATCTTAAAATCAGGGTCAACAATATTAATTTCAGATTTATAATTTGGTGAACCAGTTCCCGGATCACCAACACCAGGAAGCTGATTTGGATTTAAAGTAAACAGTACCGTTTGTCCTGATGCCTGGCTTATTTCCGCAGTCATAGTACCTGTATTTCCATAATTATTTGACATCCATACATAAGGAACTCTTCCTGTGAAAATTCCAATACCGCCTCGTAATTGGGTCGATTTATCCCCATTCATATCCCAGTTAAAACCTAATCTTGGAGAGAATAAAATATTTCCGCTTGGAATTTCGTTTGTTGAATAACCGGGGAAATATTTAGAAACAGAATCATTCTTTGCCGGGGCTTCAGGAAAAACAGGTATATCAATTCTTACACCCAGGTTTAATTTAAATGTTGGTGTAATTGACCATTCATCCTGTGCATAGAAACCATATTGGTTTACATCAAATTCTGCTGCAGGCCTTTTGTCACCGGTTCTGCTTATTGTTCTGGTATATACTGAGGGTTTTTCTGCCTGAAAATCAGCAACAGTAGCAAACTGGTAATAACCATAATATGCACGTAAAAATAAATTTCTAAAAGAGAAAAATTCATTATGTGTACCGACTGTAAAAATGTGGTCTCCCATTGCATAACTGAAATTGTCAGTAATTTCAAGAATATCCTGGTCAAGTTCATTTGCGGAAGAATATTGATCGGGACCTGCATATAATGTAAGTCCTGTTTCCCTGATTTGTATTTCTGGGGATGCAGCTACTGTACCTGCTCTTCTGTCTCTTATAGATGTATATCCAATTATAAGTTCATTTGATATATTATTGCTGAATGTACTGTTTAACTGTGCAACAGTTGAATTAGTTTTGCTTTTAATTCTGTAATTATAGCTTGAAAAGCTCAAATAATAGTTCTGATTTCTTCCACCGAGGATATCCTTGTAAGCATCAACATAATTATGCCTTAATGTTAATTTATGGTTTGGAGCAATATTCCAGTCAAATCTCGCAAATAACTTATTACTTGGCTGTTCTGAAGTAAAAGACTGGTACGTTCCCGGGTTATATCCATATTGATTTCTGAGTGTTGATTCAAATGTTTTAGCCAATTCTTCTGTATTTGCAGGTCCTTGTGTTAAGGAAATGTTTGTTATAGGCTGATCTCTTCTGCCAACTTCACCGTTTACAAAAAAGAAAAGCTTATCTGTTACAATAGGGCCGCCAAGCCTGAAACCAGCCTGGTATTCTTTGAAATCGGTATATTCTTCTTCATTAACTGCTGTTGCGGGATTATCTGTTTTAAACCCTGCCTTTCCAACAAAATTTTCATTTCTTCCATACCCGTATACTGAACCTGAAAATTTATTGGAACCGCTTCTTGTAATAGCATTTATGCCGCCGCCTGTAAAACTTCCCAATCTTACATCATAAGGTGCAATAACAACCTGGAATTCCTGAATAGCATCAAGGGATATTGGTGTCGTATTTGTTTGTCCTCCCGGTGTACCTGATGAACCTAAACCAAATAAATCATTATACTGTGTTCCATCAATCTGAATATTATTGTATCTGTTGCTTCTGCCCGCAGCTATTGAACCGCTGCCGGAAAATGACCCTGCTTCAGCACCCGAAAACTGTGGTGACAACTTTGAAAAATCCTGAAACCTTCTGCTGATTGTTGGTATTGTTTCTATATCTTTTAATGTAACATTTTGTGCCGCACCCGTTCTGTTATTATTTATAATTGTGCTTTTGTTGCCTGATACTGTAATATCCTCCAATTCAATTGCTTTTTCACTTAAAGAAAAATTCAATTCGCGGTTTTCGCCCAATCTCAAATAAATATCGTTCAATGTTTGGGTTGAATATCCAACATAAGAAACTGAAATAATATAAGGTCCGCCAACCTTTAATCCAAAAAGGTTAAACTTTCCGTCTTCTCGTGTAGTGATTCCAAATTGCGTTCCTGAGGGACTATGTGTTGCAAGGATAGTAGCAGTTGGCAACGGATTTCCCTGTGCATCTGTAACTGTTCCATTTATTGATGCTGTAGTTGAACCCTGGCCGAATATGCTTGCGGTTAGCAAAAGCATTATTCCGATACATAAACTTGTAAGTTTGTACTTCATACATTCTCCATGAATTTTAGTTGTACTAATTTGAAGAGCAGCGCTTAATAAGCAGGGCAAATATGTTACTAAATAAATGTGCTTCCAATACATTAAAGCCCGGATTTATTGATTTAACAGAAAGTTAATTATAATAGTGTGACAATATTAATAATGCTAATAGTATTTAGAGACAATAATTATCCCGTTGCTATATTTTTATTTTGATTAAAATCAGATTATCTTAATATTTTAATAAAAAACGGAGCAGTAAACTAATGTGGTTAACTCAGCCTGAATCAATAATAGCCTTATTGACTTTAACAGTTCTGGAAATTGTTTTAGGGATAGATAATATTATTTTCATTTCCATTCTTTCAGGCAAATTGCCACGCGATATTCAGAAGAAAGCACGCCTTACCGGGCTTACTTTAGCAATGTTTATCAGAATAGGTCTATTATTCTCCCTTACCTGGATTATGCAATTAACCGCTCCTTTATTTAACATTTTATCAAAAGAAATATCAGGCAGAGATATTATTCTAATTATTGGTGGGCTTTTTTTATTAGGAAAGTCAACTCACGAAATTCATGAAAAGCTGGAAGGAACAGAAGGGGAGACAATGACAAAGGTTATTCCTTCTTTCTGGGGCACTATTATTCAGATTCTGTTACTGGATATTGTTTTCTCTCTTGATTCTGTAATTACTGCGGTTGGTATGGCTAATAATATATCAATTATGATAACGGCAGTCGTAATTGCTGTGGGCTTTATGATGCTCTTCTCAACACCTATAAGTAATTTTGTTGAGAATCATCCTACAATTAAAATGCTTGCTTTAAGCTTCCTCATATTAATTGGTGTTTCTCTCGTAGCAGAAGGGCTTGATCAGCATATTCCGAAAGGCTATATATACTTTGCTATGGCATTCTCTGTATTTGTCGAATTCCTGAATATTAAATCCAGGCAGAAAAAAGAAAAACCCATTCAATTACGTCAAAAGTATTCAGAATAGTATTATTTCCGGTTATTGTTTATATCTTATTTCTTTATATGAAGTTGATAAAGTATATTCTAAATTATAAACGTTTGTAAAAATTGTAATCTGATTATATTATTGAATAATACTTTTGAAACATTTAGCAAGAACTAACCAATATTCTTTCCCCGGATTATTATGACATTTGAAATGATTATTGTATTTGTTGTATTAGGATTATCCATAGTTTTCTTTGTCTCGGAGAAATTGCCTGTTGAGGTTGTTGCAATTTGTGCTTCTATGGTTTTAATACTTACAGGTGTCCTTCCGGTTGAAAGTGGTTTTGCCGGGTTTAGTGATGAAGCTACTATTACTATTGCTGCAATGTTTATTCTAAGTGGTGGTTTATTCCGGACTGGAGTTGTTAGTTATGTGGGCAGGCTTGTTATTAAATTGTTTAATAAAAACTTTTGGCTTGCCATCATATCAACTATGTTTATTGTTGGTTTAATTTCTGCCTTTATCAATAATACTCCTGTAGTAGCAATATTTCTGCCTATTTTACTGCAGGTATCACGAGAGACTAAAGTAAATGCCTCAAAGATTCTTATGCCGCTTTCCTTTGCCTCAATTCTCGGAGGGGTTTGCACGCTAATTGGTACATCAACCAATATAATAGTAAGTTCAGTTGCTGTTAACTTAGGAGCCGAGCCTTTTACTATGTTTGAATTTACTGGTGTCGGTATACTTATTTTTATTTCAGGTATCCTGTATATGGTTTTCGTTGGCATCCCAATGCTGCCGGATAAACGTAATGCGGCAGATCTTACAAGTGCTTTTGGTATTGGAGAATACCTTACAGAAATTATTATAACAAAAGAGGCTGCTTCTGTTAATAAGGAAATAAGAAGCGCTCCGCTTAACACAAATCTTGGTATTGATATAATTGAAATAATCCGTGATGGTAGAAAAATATTCCTGCCTTCACCCGATACAATAATCCGTGAAAATGATATTCTAAGAATTAAATGTAATATTGAAAAGATAAAAGAATTGCAGGAAAGAAGTGGGATAGTTTTTAAGCCCGGGTTGAAATGGAAAGATGAGGACCTTGTTTCTGAAAATTTTACATTAATAGAAGCTGTAATTGCGCCAAATTCTTATATTGCAGGTAAAACCCTGAAGCAATTGGATTTTCGCAGGAGGTATGGTGCTACTGTACTTGCCTTAAGACATAGGGGCAGAATAATGCATGAAAATGTTTCTACTGCAAAACTGGTTGCAGGTGATACTTTGCTTATACAGGCAAATCTTGATAGTTATAAACAACTAAGAGAAAATGATTCCTTTGTTGTTGTCTCAAAAGTTGAACCTCCAACATTTATAAAATCAAAAATAATTATTGCCTTATCAATAATAACCGGAGTAGTGATTACTGCAACTCTGGGAATTTTGCCTATAGTTGTCAGCGCTGTTGTTGGCAGTATACTGCTTATCCTTACCCGTTGTATTACTCTTGAGCAGGCATATAATGCTATTGACTGGAAAATAGTAATCCTTTTAGCGGGTTCGCTGTCAATTGGAGCAGCTCTTGAGAAAACCGGCGCTGCAAAATTAATTTCAGATCATGTGATCAACGCTGTTGGCAACTGGGGACCCCATGCTGTATTGGCTGCATTTTATCTGCTGACTCTTATAATGACTGAAGCAATGTCAAATAATGCTACCGCTGCTCTGGTTACTCCTATTGCTGTGATAACAGCTAATGCTCTTAACGTAAGCGCTATTCCTTTCCTTGTTACTGTGGCTTTTGCTGCTTCATTAGCCTTTATGAGTCCGGTTGGATATCAAACCCATTTACTGGTATATAATCCCGGACGTTACCGGTACCTGGATTTCATTAAGGTTGGAGGGCCGCTCAATCTAATCTGCTGGGTGCTTTCAGTAATTTTTATCCCTTTGTTTTTTCCATTTTAAAATTTATATTATTAGAACTTTTTTTACTCAGGAAACCAGTAATCTTATAATTTATAATTAATAGGGAACCATAATGCTTGTTAATAAAATTATGGTTGTTGAGGACGAAATAATCATTGCTCTTGATGTTAAAAACAGGCTTGAAAGCATTGGTTATTTTGTTTGTTCTGTTATCCCTTCTGCTGAAGAAGCGCTGCAGGCTATCAGCGAACAAAAACCAGATCTTATTCTGATGGATATAGTTCTGAAAGGCGATATGGATGGAATGCAGGCTGCAGAAACAATTGTTAAGGATTATAATATTCCTGTAATCTTCCTGACTTCTTATTCTGATGATAAAACAATCGAACTGGCGCTTAAGATTACACCTCTTGGGATACTTGTAAAACCGTTTAATGAAATTGATCTTAAACAAAAACTTGAACAGGTAGCCAGGCTTTAATGGTTATTTTGTTCCTTTATTAACACTTTTCCACCAGTCTGCTTTAATAATATCATATTTCGCTTTTTGTTTTGGATCAAGAATAGTTTCAATCTTTTTCTGTGCTTCAGCAAGGTTATCTGGGCTCTTATCGCTGTCAAAATATGCAGAAATTATTGATTTTACTTTTGTGGTTTGCTCATCTGTTAGCAATACTTTTTGCTGCAGTTTTAATGCAATTTTTTCCGTTCCGTCAGTTAATTGTTTTGGGGTAGTTTGGGCTGTAACAGCAGAACTAAAAAAGAATATACCGGCTAATATAAGGATACCGAAGGATGTGAATAGCTTTTTCATATTAACCTCTAAATTTTGATTATATCTGTTATTAAAGTAATTGTATCTGGGCTCAGAATCAAATTATATAAACATTATATCATTTTTAACAGCAAATTGTTCCATTTATACATTTTATATATTTCAAGAATAAATATTCATTTATGAATAAATAAATTTATCAAAAGGAACATTTTTAATTAAAAACAATGCTCATTAGCAAATTATTTTTAAAATTGTTTCAAAATTGCGTATATTTGGAGCTTGATTCTGAATTTGTTAGATAAAAGGTATTTATTACAAGTAAATGCTGGCAAATTGGATGAATTGTGACATAAAATGTCAATTGGATTTAAACGAAGCAGATATAATTCGATAATATTTTTGGTTTATTTTTTATAGAACAAATTCAGCAATTTCTTAGATTTCACCGGCTTAAACCTGGTCTATTACTCTCTGCAGGTATCTGGATTTCCTGGAAAAGCTGAAAAACAAAGTAGTTGGATATAAATAATATAAGCTTTACTGATAAGTAAAACTTTTTTTCAAAAAAATAATAGGTTAATTGATAGCGGGACAAAAATGAGTAAGACTAAAAAAGTTAGAAGAATCGGAATTTTAACCGGAGGCGGGGATTGCCCCGGGCTTAATGCTGTTATTCGCGGGGTTACTAAACCTGCCCAGGATTATGGGATGTCTGTTCTGGGTATTATTGATGGGTTTGAAGGTCTTGTTGAAGGAAGAGCTAAAGAACTTACTAATGATGACGTGTCTGGTATTCTTGCACGTGGCGGTACTATTTTAGGCTCTTCAAATAAAGGAGACCCATTTCACTGGCCCGTATCCAAAGATGGAAAAATTGAAATTGTTAACAAAGCTCAGGCTGCTTTGAAAAATTACCAGGCCTGGAATCTTGATGCTCTTATCGCTATTGGCGGCGATGGTACTATGCATATTTGCAAAAAGCTTGGTGAAATGGGAATGAACATGATTGGCGTTCCTAAAACTATTGATAACGATCTCGAAGCTACTGACCTTACTTTTGGCCACGATTCTGCTGTTGCTATCGTTTCTGAAGCACTGGACAGGCTTCATACAACCGCTTCTTCACATCACCGCGTTATTGTTGTTGAAGTAATGGGACGTTATGCCGGCTGGATTGCTCTTAATGGCGGCCTTGCAGGCGGTGCTGATATCATTCTTATTCCTGAAATTCCTTTCTCATGGGAAAAAGTTTATGACAAAGTATTGAAACGCGAATTAATGGGAAAGAAATTCAGTCTTGTATGTGTTGCTGAAGGCGCTAAAGCTGCTGATGGCACTATGGTTATTAAGGGCGAAGATATTAAAAGGCATGACCCTGTTCAGCTTGGCGGTATCGGCGAACTTGTTGCCCAGAGAATTGAAGAAAATACCGAAAGGGAAACACGCGTTACCGTTCTTGGACACGTTCAGCGCGGCGGCAGTCCTACTCCTTATGACAGAATTCTTTCTACTAAATTTGGTGCTTTTGCTATTGAACTTGCAGCACAGTGTAAATTTGGAAGAATGGTTGCTCTTAAGGGTAATGAAATTAAAAATGTACGTATAGAAGATGCTATTTCAAGGCAGAAACTTGTTCAGCCTAATACACAGGCTGTTATTGCTGCAAAAGCAGTTGGCATTTCTTTCGGAGACTAATATCTTTTTAGCGAAGGGCTCTTTCGTTAGTCCTTCGCTTTTGTTTTGTTCTTTCAGACAGTAAAAAAATATAAAAATATTTACAAAATTATGATTTTAATTACCTGTAAATATTGATTTTAGCAATTTACTGCTTTATATTTGAACTCACTTTTTAATGAAGTAATTATTGAAAAATATCTGTTAAATGATGTTAATTCAATAAGTTAACGGGGTCGTAGTTCAGCTGGTTAGAACGCCTGCCTGTCACGCAGGAGGTCGAGGGTTCGAGTCCCTTCGGCCCCGCTAATATTAAACCTGATTCTTTATGAATCAGGTTTTTGTTTTATATACCCCTCTTCAGAACATCAAAACTATTCAGCAATATTTATCAGAATGGTATTGATAAATTCTGCTTCATAAAATTTACCATGTGATAAAATCCCTTGGCAATCTATCTGGAATCCTTCAAATAAATATTATAATTATTCTAAAAAATCATAAACCTATTATAGTCTCAAATAATTCCAACATGAGAAAATAGGCTATGATATCCATGGATAAATGAAAAATATCAGGAAAATTTATCCCCTAATTTAGTCTGTCCTGAATAGAGCGGATAAATTAAAAGGGGGGAACGCTGAAAGAAAAAAACTATATATTAGCTATTATTAACAATGGTTGCTGCTTAATAAGCTAATGTAATTTAGTTTTTCTACCATACTTTATATTAGTTACAGTTTTATTTCCCTGGCAGTACTATTGTTCTTTTCATAAGCAACAGTCTTCTTTCCATCATGGCATTTAAGGCAGTTTTTCCTGTCAGCATGGTCAGGCTGTGGCGCCCCGCTTTTTTCATCCTGATGGCATGAACGGCAGCTTTCTGCTGATTCAGATGCAATTTCATGCGGTACAGCAGGGGCTTCTCCGCATCCTGCAAATACAACAGTTCCGGTTAGTAATAGCACGCAGAATATAGAATAAACCATCAATAATGGAAATTCTAAAAATCTTTTGGTACGGGGTAAAAAGTTTGATTTCTTTCTGTTATTTATCTGAAAGGGCATTGTTTTCTCCATAATTTATCAACTTAAAGACTATACAAGTATAATGTTTGTTACGAGCTTAGACAATATAATCAGAAGGATTATTCCGCCATTCATGTAAATTTCTTTAAATAATTACCATCATTCGTATATAATTAACTTTTTACCTGTAACAAAAGGTAAATGTGCCATGAATATTCATTCATTAAAATTGTAAATACTTTGGACTAACGCTAAAAAACCCATATATTGAGTTTAATTATCAAAATCATTCTGTCTGGCCAATTCAAAGCGGTTGCTCAGAAGTAAAAACGTATCTGACACTATAAATAAGTCATTCATAATTAGACATAATAGTCCTTCTATTTCTCTTCTTATTTTGATGTAATATCCTGTTCGGTTCTTGTTCCCGATAATTTTGGCTATTCAACATATATTTTTATTAATACAAGGAATCATAATGAACATTTTTGTAGGCAATTTGTCAAAGGATGTAACTGATGCTGACCTTCAAAGTGCATTTGAAGAGTTTGGCCAGGTTAAAAGTGTAAAAGTAATAAGAGATCTTTTTTCAGGCGAATCAAAAGGATTCGGCTTTGTTGAAATGCCGGGCAATGCTGAAGCTTTAAAAGCTATGCTTGAACTTAATACACGTGATATAAAAGGCAAAAAAATTGTTGTTAATGAAGCACGCCAGAGAGATGACCGTAAAGGCGGCGGCGGTTTCAGAAAAGGCGGCTCAGGCGGCGGAAACAGGAGACAGGGCGGCGGCGGTTATGGTAACGGCGGAAAACGCTGGTAAGATTAATTCTGCAGGAATATAACCAAATTAACCCTGTAAGTTAAGTTTTGTCAGCATATATAAAACTGATGCTGTACAAAAAATTATGTTTGTAAAACCCTCTCCCTGGTATGGAGAGGGTTTGCTGTGTTATACAGACTATCAATATCAAAAAATAAAAATAACTGCTTATATCCTTTCAAATAACATCCTGAAACCACAAATAAAATTGTATGCCAATAAACCAGTAAAATATATTGTTTTAGTATAATGATTTTGGGTGACATGAAGTTACCGAATGGGGCAGAATATCTAAAAAAATTATACTTCTAATGGAACAGATTAATTCTATAAAAGATGAACGTGTTCAGCTAGCCAGGAGCCTTAACAGCCTTAAAGGAAGGGGTTAGATCCGGCAGGTTCCTGATTGAAGGCATAGAAGCGCTTAAATGGGCTCTGGAGGCAGATATTAAGATAGACTGTGTCTTTATTGCTTCTTCCGTTAAAATATATGATAACATACCTGGTAATCTTAAATGCTTCATTGTTTCGGATGGAATAATTAAAAATATTACAGATACCAATTACCTTATTCCTGTTGTTGCTGTAGGCAGTTTAAAAGAAAACAAACCTGCAGGTGATTTTGTTGTTGTACTTGATAACGTTGTTGATTATGGCAATATCGGTACAATTGTAAGAACCTGTAAAGCCCTTGGTGTGGATTCAGTATTAAGTTCAAAAAAAGGATATTGACCTTTTCCAGAGAAAAACCGTGGACGCATCCCGGGGAAAGGTTTTTAATACAAACTTTATTTCATTTTCGGATGCTGAAGAAACTATTGCGTACCTGAAGAAAAACAATTATCAGGTAGTTGCCACAAGCCCTTATGGTGATAGTATTCAGTCGCTTATTTCATTAACAGGCCAGCCGGTTGCTCTTATCACCGGAAATGAAAGCGATGGTATATCAGAAGAGTTTATTAAAAATGCAGATATAACAGTGCAGATTCCAATGCAAAACTCAACTGAAAGCCTGAACGTTGGTGTTGCAGCAGGTATAAGTATTTATGAACTAAAATTAAAACAGATAATTGGCATGATTGAAAAGAAAATTAAATCTACTCTTGGCCGGGAAATAAACGTAGCTGCTAACCTTATTCCACAGGTACTTGATAAGGAACTCAAAAAAGTAACAGACCTTACCAGCCTGCAGGTTGTTTTTCTGATGGGGCTTAAATGCGATGTTGAAATGTCTATATTGGATATGCAGAAACAATTTGGCCTACCTGATAATGAAATAAACATTTTCCTTAGCCCTATGCAGGGCAAGGGACTTATAATAGTAAGTACAGGCCCGGAACTTACAATAACAGAAAAGGGGATTGAAGTTATTGGCAAACTATGGACTGTCATTGAAAATGCCGAAGATCTCATTCTTGCAGACTTTACAACACAGGAAAAAGCAGAACTTTGCCGGCTCATAAATAAACTGAAGGATGGTTGTGTAAAGGTGATTGGGGAGAACGAACAAAAATAAAGGAAATATTGTTTATATCTAATTGCATGCTAAAATCGAAGATACCCTATTTTCTCCGACTTGAGTTATGAACATGTAGGGTGTGGTTGTATCTAAAATAAAAGGAGTATGTTTATAGAAAGATAATGTATATATGGTTTTTATTTAGGATATATCAGAATACTCAATTGTTTTTAATATGAAGCAAAATTAATAAAATCCAACCCAGCTTTTTTTTCTTTTTAATAAAGAATCTTCATTAATAAATCTTCCAAATATCTCATTAAATTCCGGAATATTTTCCAAATTTACTCTTATCGCTTGTCTAGTCAAATTATCTAATAACTCCACCCAAAATCTTATCATTTGAAGAATAAGCAACTGTCTGACTGGCGCTACAGCATTATTAACCATTTTACGTGAATAAGTTTCCTTAATGCTATTAATTTCTGCTCCATCTTCAGACGTAAAAAGCACAAAAGCAGAATCTTCTAGTAATTCGGGATAACATTGAACATTATTTTTAATACTTTGCTTTTTTTTATCAGAAATCATATTACGATAGATATTTTGATCAACCTTAATATACCAGTCGCGGATGGGATCATTTCTATATGAACTATCAGTAAGATAATTCAAATTTGAGTATCTATCTCCTTTTGCAAAACAACTTAATATACTCAGAATATTTAAATACAAATCTGAATCAAGATTACTCAGAAAACTAAAAGTTAAATTTCTTTTTTCTATTATGTCTTTACTTTTTACATATATAATATATAGGTCATGCCCTAATTTAGTTTTTAAATCAATTGGAGTGGGAAATACTCCATTATGATCTATGTAATGGTCTAGCATTAGGCATAATTTACCTATTCTTTCAAAGCCAATTGATAAATTATTAAAAGCCTGAAAGTATATACCCTTTTGGAAAAAATCAGCTTTTAATAATTGAGTAGCCCCATATCCTAACAATTCATTTGTAAAAAGTGCTTCTTTTTGTAAAGCAATAAATATCTTATTTAGATACATATTAAAAAAGCCTTGTAGATAGTGCGAATGATAATAAATTATAAAAATTAACTCTGTTTATCCAGTTAAGTTTTTGAAAAAGTGTTAATATAAGATAGGTGAATACAGGTACTTCAGAGTTTTGCAAACCATGCATTAATCAATCTTACTAGGAAAAGCTAAACAAGCTTGTTAAACTCTGCTTCTGCAAACTTTATTGTAATGTTCGGTAAAATACATAATATGAGAGTGTAAAGAGTGTAATTATATTGTGTGGTAATCTTATTATTCGGCAGGTAATATGCTTCTGCATGATCTTTACCGAAACTCATATCCCCATGTTTTAAATATCACGTTACAATTCTTGCTTGCTAAAACCCTGTCTGAAAATTAAATGTAAGTGTTGAGGGCATATTTGCCGGGTTTGTTACCCCTACTGAAACATTCCAGCTCATATCGGCAGCAGCCTTTTTATTATAAGCAGAAACAAGCCTTACTGCATTTATAGCGCTTGCAACGCGGTTTAGGATAAGTGCTCCTGCAACAAAGCGCAGATTATTAAATGCCTGTTCACTTGAAACCCACATGTGCCTGTATGCTTTTCTATCCTGGTCAGTCCATTTCCAGTAATACTCTTTTGTGTCATACATGTGAACATAATCCCGTTCAAGTGCTTTCTCATTATTATAATTTGTTATATTCATATACTGGCCAATAGTACTGTAGTAATCATCATTTTTGCCGGCAGTATTAACGCCGCCGTTTGAAGCGGCAAATGCAATATACCTGTCTTTCTGCCAGTTGCCGTAAGTATCTATGCCAATATATACACCCCAGAGAATTCCTTCTGCTATAGTAAAATATTTCCCGCTTTCATATCCCTCTGCATAAAGCTCGCCCATACCGGGTAGCAGCAGTGAATATACAATTGCCAGTCCTGCATTCTTTTTGCTGAATACTTTAATCTTCTCCTGTTTAACAGGAATTTCAGCCGGGTTAAGACTGTTGTTAAAGCTATTGCCGGGTGCAATTTCACTTTTAAGCGCCAGCATTGATTTTTGTCCGGCAGGCTCATTTCCCTGTGCCAATAATGAAATATAAGAGAGTATAATCAGTAGGAATATTTTTTTCATATTTTTTATTTTAAGTTAAAACTTAACTGGCTATTGAGTCAATTGATTTTATTATATCTTCGCCGGAAATGTCTCTAATAACACCGGTACAAAGATTATCTTCCATTCCTGTAATTCTTACAGGCACTATATTGTTAACCAAACCGGAAATGTAACTGTGTTTAACCCTTACATAATTTGATGAGAAGCCTTTCATAATACCGTCTTCACATTTGTTTTCAAAAAGCACTTCAAGTTCTTTGCCCGCCATCTCGGAATAGAACTGATGCTTTTTCTTTTCAGAAAGTATTCTTAACATATTACTGCGGCGTTTACGTTCATGCACATCAACAGTGCCGGGGAATGTAATTGCAGCAGTATCCGGCCTTTCAGAATATGTAAACACATGCAGGTACGAAACCGGCAGTTCATTTAAAAATTTATATGTTTCCATAAAATCTTCTTCTGTTTCACCCGGAAACCCAACAATAACATCTACTCCTATTCCAACATCAGGAATCCTGTTTCTTAATTTATATATTAGTTTGCTGTAATCTTCCGTTTTGTAGCGGCGTCGCATAAGTTTTAGTATACGCGGTGTACCGCTCTGTAAGGGTATGTGAAAATGCTTACACATCTTCTCATTATTGGCAGTAAGCTCTATTATATCATCAGTAAGCAGGTTTGGTTCAATAGAACTTATCCTGATCCTGTAGTCTCCGTCAACTTCTGCCATTTTTAATAAAAGTTTATAAAGGTTATCAACTTCCTTTAAAGAACCATTAAAATTGCCATAATCGCCAACATTAACGCCCGTAAGTATAATTTCTTTATAACCATTATCAATAAGGCTCTTAAACTCATCAATTGCTGAAACAGGGGACATGCTTCTGCTTTTGCCCCTTGCCTTTGGTATTGTACAAAATGAACATTTATAATTGCAGCCATCCTGTATTTTAAAATAGGCCCTGGTTCTGCTGTCAGAATCTGTTGAATGGGCTGTTCCAAAATCAGTTAAATCACTAACAGGAGTAACGTATATACAGCTTACATCTTTTTTATGGAAATCGTCCAGAATGTTGAAAAGCCTGAACTTTTCATTGCTTCCCAGTACAGCATCAACCCCTTCAATATGGGATATCTCATCAGGTCTTAACTGGGCATAACAGCCGGTTACAATAATAAAAGCGTCGGGATTCTGCCTGAGTACTCTTCTTACAAGCTGCCTGCATTCTTTTTCTGCATTTTCAGTTACTGAACATGTATTAAAAACATAAACATCAGCTTTCTGCTTAAAATCTACTATATCATAACCGCGTGCAAGAAATTCCTTGCCAATAGTTGAAGTTTCAGAGAAATTAAGCTTGCATCCAAGCGTATGTAAAGCAACGGTACCAGTCATTAACTAAATATCTTTCAGCCTAAAATGCTTAAAAATAAATTAAATAAAACTCTAAGATAATAGAAATCAAAGAGATATGAAATGATAATAAAAATGTACAATATCCCGACTTGCAGGTAAAAATGGTACAAGTTCAAAATTAGCGGCAAAAGATTATTTTGTCTTGTTCCTGATATTGCATTTTTCTATGTAATGCTCAGACAGAATGGTAATAAATTGTTTGTTCCCGGTAAGCCTTTCTCCGTAGCAAGTACAGGCGTCAACTTTTAAAAGTGCAAAGACATTAAAAACCAGCCCGTAAGGAACCACTTCCTTACGGAAGATAACACTATAAATGCTTTGCCAGGTGACAATGTTATATGAATCCCGGGCAGTATAAACAGCTTAAAACAGCTCGTTGCCTTAGTCCGGATAATGTTTTGTTATTTAACCAATATAAGGGAACTTATATTGACTTATACTTCAGGCTAATAATCATCGGGTAAGTATCGTTATATTGTATTATAAAAAGAAATGAAACAAACAACTTGTTTATTCATATAAATCGAGATAATTTTCTCGATACAAAAATATCGATTGATAGTTAGCAGGTTCAGGGACCGTAAATTTTGACTAAATATGTAAATGGTTTTGGCAGCGGGGATAGTGCCAAAATTAACGAAACTTCTCTTAAATTACCTACAATAAGAAGATTCCCAAGGTACTTAAAACTTCTGCACGAGCTTAACTCGGCAGGCAGGGATATAGTTTCATCTGCCCGCATCGCTGATGAATTAAAACTTGACCCTATTGTTGTAAGGAAAGACCTTGCATTTACGGGTGTTACAGGCAAGCCAAAGCTTGGTTTCAGTATACCACACCTGATTGAAGAAATTGAAAAAGTAATTTATACAGAAGGTACTGTAACATACCTTATTGGTGCCGGACAGCTTGGGGCTGCACTTTTAGGCTCCAGCGGGCTTGACAGGTTCGGTTTCAGGATAAATGCCGTTTTTGATATAAACCCTGAAAAGGTTAATACTAAAGTTCAAAACAGGCATGTTTTTAAACTTGAACAGCTTCCGGATATGATAGTCCCGGGGCATACATTTATTGCAATTCTTTGTGTTCCTGAAGAATCAGCTCAGGGTACTGCGGATTTCCTGGTTAAGGCAGGTATTTCTGCTATATGGAATTTCTCAAACACTGAACTGCAGGTACCCGGGCATGTAACAGTACAGAATGAAAGCCTTGCAGCCGGACTTGCAGAATTATCAGTTAAATTACGCAATAAAGCCGGTTCAGCTAAGCTGCCGGGGGACGTTTAAGATGAGTACTATAATAAAAATCTGTATGGGAAGTTCATGTTTTTCAAGAGGCAATTCTATAAATCTGGAAGTAATTGAATCATTTATCAGGGAAAAGAAACTGCAAACAACTATTGAACTTACCGGCAGCAGGTGCGAAGACAGGTGCAGTGACGGGCCGAATATAGAAATTGATGGTAAATTGTATAATCATCTTGATTCCGGCAGCCTTAAAGATTTGCTTAATGAATTATTTCCGGATAAATACTTCTCAACTGCTCCTTCTAAAAGCATGAAGGAGAATTAAAATGGACCATAATTTTCCAATCTACACTGAACTTGTAGAATGCCAGGATTGTTACAAATGTGTAAGAGTTTGCCCGTCAAAGGCAATACGTGTACAGGATGGCCACGCAAGTATTATCCCTGAACTGTGTAATGCCTGCGGGCATTGTGTGGTTGTATGTCCGGCAAAAGCAAAGAAAGTAAGAGATGATCTTTCTCGCTGCAGGCACCTTCTTGAAGGAAGCAGCAAAGTATATGTGTCTCTTGCTCCCTCATGGGTTACTGAATTTCCCGGTGTAAGTGTTTCTCAGATAGTTTCTGCAATAGAAAAACTGGGCTTTGCAGGCGTTAGTGAAACGGCGCTTGGTGCTGAGGAAGTTTCTGCCGGTGTAGCTCAGATAATTGATGAGTCTTCAGGTCCCGGGCTGTATATATCATCAGCATGTCCGTCAGCAGTTGAATATATTTCAAAACAGATGAATGAGTATAAACATAACATTTGTAATGTGTTATCACCTCTTCTTGCACATACATTATTGCTTAAACGAACTCTTGGCAATGATATTAAAATAGTCTTCTTCGGCCCTTGTATTGCAAAAAAAATTGAAGCAGACAGGAACCCTGATAAACTTTCTCTTGCGCTGACTTTTTTTGACCTGAAAAAATTGCTTGATGAGAAAAATATAATTCCCGGCAGTATTACTGATTGTAACAGCAAGTTTGTTATAGCAAAAGCAAAAGAAGGAAGTCTTTACCCAATTGACGGGGGAATGATCGCTACACTTGAAGGTCAGTATATTTCTGAAAATGTTGAAACAATATCCGTAAGTGGAACTGAAAATATTAACAGGCTGCTTTCAGGATTCAGTGAAAAAGGAAATAACAGTAAAGTATTTGTTGAGGCTCTTGTTTGTCATGGTGGCTGTATCGGTGGGCCATGCAGGACTAATTCAGGCCCGGGTATAGAAGATATGCTTAAAATCAGGAGCACATTCCATCGCCAAAAAATAGAACATAAAAAAGCTTTACCTGATATATTTGACTCAATGCTTGTGCCTGCCGGTGCCAAAGCAAAAACACATTCTCCTGATGTTATTAAAAAAGCCCTTGCCAAAGTAGGCAAATACACTCCTGAAGATGAACTTAACTGCGGAGGCTGTGGTTATGATACATGCAGGCTTTTTGCTGAAGCAATGCTTAATGGCAAAGCCGAAACATCTATGTGTGTCTCACTTATGAGGAAGAAAGCTCTTAATAAGGCTAATGCAATTCTGAGGTGTATGCCTTCTGCAGTTGTAATAGCTGATAAGCATTTAAAAATTATTGAATGTAATAAAAGATTTGCTGAAATATTTGGCGAAGATACAATAAAATTATACGAGGTTTTGCCATCTCTTCAAGGTGCATATCTTGATAAAATACTTACTTTCCCGGAATTATTCAGAATGGCTATCCGGACTGGCGAAGATATTCTGCGGAGAAATCTAAGGGTTGATGATAAACTTCTTCATGTTACAATTTTTACTATTGAACCTTCTGAGGTTATCGGGGCAATCATTCAGGATGCTACGGAAATTGAACTAAAGCGCGAAGAAATTGCAAGCAAAGCTAATGATGTGCTCCGTAAAAACCTGAATACTGTCCAGGGTATAGCCAGACTTCTTGGCGAACACATGGCTGATACTGAAATATTGCTTCGCTCAATAGCAAAAGGATTTAAATCAGGCGAAGGTGCAATTGAAATTACGGATAGGGATAAAGATTGAAATCGCTTTTTGTAGAAACTGAATACTCTCAGGAAAAAAAATATGGCGAAGAAATCTGTGGGGACTCTTTTGCCTTTAAACATGTTACAGATGAAGACAGGCGCATTATTGTACTTTCTGATGGCCTGGGCAGTGGAATAAAGGCTAATATTCTTTCCTGTATGACAACAGAAATGGCAATCCGGTTTATTGCAAGCGATATGGATATTGTTGAGTCTGTAAAAGTTATAATGGACGTACTCCCGGTCTGTGAAGTAAGAAAAATAAGCTATTCTACATTTACCATTGTGGACACGTTTCAATCTGGTGAAACAAAAATAATAGAGATGGGTAACCCGTCATATATCCATATCAGGGATAATTCAATTGTTGAGCCTTCTGAAATTAAAGAATTTACTGCACCGGGCTGGCAAAACAGAACGATTAAAGTCTCATTTACAAATGTTTTACCGGAAGACAGAATTATTATATTAACAGATGGTATTACTCAGGCTGGGCTTGGGAGCAGTCAGTACCGGCTTGGCTGGAGAAGAAATGAATGTACTGATTATTGTATTGATGCTGTTAAACATGAACCTGAAATATCAGCCAGAAAGCTTTCATCAAATATTGTGAATGAAGCCATCAGGCATGAGGATGATAAAATACCCCATGATGATATGACTTGTGCAGTTGTTTATTTCAGGTCTCCACGCAGAACTATCGTGATGACCGGGCCTCCTTTTCACCCGGAACAGGATTATGGATATGCTGAAATGCTTGACTCCTTTCAGGGCAAAAGGATTATTTGCGGTGGTACAACTGCAAATATAATAGCAAGAGAACTCAGGCGTGAGGTTAATACTTCACTTAAAAGATATGGTGATCTTCCTCCCGTTTCAGAAATGCATGGTGTTGACCTAATAACCGAGGGAATACTCACTCTAAGTAAAACTTACCAGGTATTAAAAAACAGGGATGAATATTTCAGCACTTCAGCCGCAACAATTCTGGCTGAAACACTGCGTGAAAGCGATATTATAGATTTTTATGTCGGTACAAGGATAAACCAGGCTCACCAGGACCCCAGCCTTCCCCGTGAACTGGAAATCAGGCGTAATATTGTAAAAAAGATTAAAGATGTGCTGGAAGAGGTTTATTTTAAAGAAGTTAACCTCACTTATATATAATAATTATAACACAGGATTATTTAGTAATATAAAGAACTGCTTGTTTATAATACAAGCTATAAAAGGATATAAATGGAAAACAAACTTGATTTGATTAGAAGAGAAATACTGGTCAGGCTGGCAAAAGCATTTTTTGAAAAAAGCCTTATTAAAACTATAGACAGAATACCTATTGAAATGAGGCCCCGTGACAGTAAAGAACTTTCACGCTGTTGTGTTTATAAAGACCGCGAAATGATTCGTTACAGGATTATTGCTGCAATGGGACTTGGTGAAGAAGATGAAACCGATGAATTAACTCCGCTTTTTGAATTTGCTCAATATGCTCTCTATGAAGAAAAAGTAAGCGATAAACATCTTACTATTTTAACAGATTTATGCAGTGCTTGTATAAAAGCCCATTACAGGGTAACCGATGTCTGCCGCGGTTGCGTTGCTCGCCCATGTACTTTAAGCTGCGGCAGGGATGCTGTAGAGTTTATAAATGGCAGGGCGCATATAAAAGAAGAATTATGCGTTAACTGTGGTAAATGTATGACTGTATGCCCTTACCAGGCAATTATCAGGGTGCCTGTACCTTGTGAAGATGCCTGTCCTACAGGAGCTATAAGCAAAGATGAAAATGGTAAAGAAGAAATTGACTTAAATAAATGTATACTTTGCGGCAAATGCCTTACAGCATGTCCATTCGGAGCTGTTGCTGAAAGGTCCCAGATTATTCATGTTCTTAAAGCCCTTACAGGCGAAAAGCATACAACTGCCCTTATTGCTCCTTCTATAGCCGGACAGTTCGCAGGTACGTTTGAACAGCTTATAACAGCATTAAAAAAACTTGGTTTTGATGAAGTTGTTGAGGTTGCCGAAGGTGCGGTTCATACTGCAGTAAATGAGACAATTGAGTTTAAGGAAAAAATGGAACAAAACCAGCCATTTATGACTACATCCTGCTGTCCTGCTTATGTTATGGCAACTGAAAAGCTCCTGCCAAAGCTGAAGCCTTATGTATCCCATACACCATCGCCAATGATTTATTCTGCAAGGATTGCAAAAGAGAGATATCCTGAAACTCATACTGTTTTTATTGGCCCATGCCTTGCAAAAAGATCTGAAGCATTTAACTCAGGCATTGTTGATAATACAATCACGTTTGATGAACTCGACGCTTTATTTGGCGGAAGAGATATTGTTGTATCAGATTGTACACCTGCTGAATGGAAATCTCCTGCAGCAAAAGAGGGAAGAATGTTTGCTGTAACAGGCGGCGTGGCAAATTCAGTAAAGCATTGTGCCGGTGGTAAAATAACATTTAACCCTCTGGTTATTAACGGGTTTGACCGTAAATCTCTGAAACAGCTTCCATCCAAACTGCTTAACAGGAACAGTTGCAATTTTATCGAAGTAATGACATGTGAAGGCGGCTGCGTTGCAGGGCCCGGCGGCCTGGCAAAAGTTAACATTGCCACCCAGAGTGTCGAAAAACTTGCAGCAGTAAGTGCATCCATAAAACTGGAAGAATAACCTCATTAGTAAGTTTATATAATTAGAAATATACGTCGCAATTAATTTGCTCTAAACCCTCTCCTTACTTAGGAGAGGGCAGGGTGAGGTTGTAAGGATGTAGGAATTCACACTTTGGCGTTACTGCGGTTCGAAGTTACCTACGCTTTAATTTTATATTAGTAATCTGGAAAACCATTTAAAATATAAAATTGCTTAATAATGGATACTCGGTTTATTATTGTTGAATCTTTTATTTTGGCGGCACTCCCTGAGATTATTTTTAGGTATCAAATTAATTTCAAATATCACAGCGTTAAGATGACATACCAGGTTATCAGGAACCATTTCCTGACAACAATAACACTTTAAACAATTTGCCCGGTGATAATGCTAAAGGTATTCCTGTTTATATAATTACTTACGTAATGGAGTGGTTCGATTCCGTGCTTATACAGAATACATTTTAAAACAAAAAAGGCTGCCTCAAAAGAGACAGCCTTTTTTTATGGCTTAAGAAATTTTATTTCTTTTCGCTGTTGTTGTCATCCGGAACTTCAAAGATTGGGAAGTCAGAAGAATCAACAGAGCCTGTATCAATATTCAGAATTTCCTGTACTGATACTCTGTCTAATTTATGCTTGTCAAGGTAACCTCTGATTTCGTCTTCAGATTTTTCCTTAAGTATAGCAATGGCACTGAGTACAATTTTTTTGTTTTCTTTATCGAACTCAATTACCTTAAGAGCAAGAGCATCATCAACAGGGAAGTGGTTTGCTATATTTTTAATTTTAGCAGGAGCTAACTGAGTAGCAGGAACAAAGCCGTCTACCTTTTCAGGAAGTTCAGCAATTAAACCTTTCTCAATTATTCTTACCACTTTACCTTCTGTAATAGTACCTACAGTGTAAATCTTTTCAAAGCTGTTCCATGGGTTGTCTTCAACCTGTTTGTGTCCCAGAGAAATTTTTCTCTGTTCAACATCAACACCAAGAACAATAACTTCAAGGCGTTCGCCTTTCTTAACAACTTCCCCGGGGTGGCGGATTTTCTTTGTCCATGACAGGTCTGATATATGTACCAAACCATCAACACCGGGTTCAAGTTCAACAAATACACCAAAGTTTGTTAAGTTACGTGCAATACCTGTGTGTCTTGAACCAACAGGATATTTAGCCATAAGGGTATCCCATGGATCCGGTTCAAGCTGTTTAATACCGAGGGAAATTTTCTTTTCTTCTTTATCAAGGCTTAAGATAACTGCTTCAACAAGCTGGCCCATTGCAACAACCTGTGAAGGATGTTTAATGTGCTGTGTCCAGCTCATCTCTGAGTTATGAATAAGGCCTTCAATGCCTTTTTCGATTTCAATAAATGCGCCGTAATCAGTTAATGATACTACGCGGCCTGAAACCTTGTCACCAATTTTGTATTTATCTTCAATATTTTCCCATGGATGCGGAAGTAATTTTTTAAGTGAAAGAGAAATTCTCTTCTTCTCTTCGTCAAAATCAGTAACAACAACTTTAATTGTCTGGTCAAGTTTAACCACTTCATTAGGATGGTTAATTCTGCCCCAGCTAAGGTCTGTAATGTGAATAAGTCCGTCAACGCCGCCAAGGTCAACAAATACACCAAAATCGGTAATGGCTTTAACGGTACCTTCAAGAATCTGTCCTTTTTCAAGGCTGTTGAGGATAGCATGTCTCTGGTCAGCAATTTCTTCTTCAACAAGAACTTTATGAGAAACAACTACGTTTTCTGTAGGTATGTTAACTTTAACAACCTTAAAGTCCATAGTCTGGCCGACAAAAGCGTCAAAATCACGGATAGGGCGTATGTCAATCTGTGAGCCCGGAAGGAATGCTTCCATACCCATTAAATCTACAACCATACCGCCTTTGATTCTTTTAAGAATCTTACCCTGAATAATTTCGCCTGTTTCGTGGGCGCGAACAACTTTTTCCCATATTCTGAGGAAGTCAGCTCTTGATTTGCTTAATACAAGGTTGCCTTCAACATCTTCAACGCTTTCGAGAACTACTTCTACTTCTCTGCCTACTTTTACTTCTTCATTCTCGTGAAATTCGCTCTTTGGAATTGAGCCTTCTGATTTAAAGCCAACATCAAGGATTACATTATCTCCCTGTACCCTTACTATTTTACCTTTTATCAGTTCGCCTTCTTTTACATCCCTGAATGAATCAGAATACAGTTTTGCAAGCGTTAAGAATTCTTCCTGTGAATATTCTTCATTGTTGAAATTCTTTTTCGACTTTTCATAATCTGCAACGGTCACAATATTCTTCATCGATTCCTTTTTTTGATCGGACATTTATCCTCCTGGATAATTTCCCTCTGCTTTTATTACCTAAACCATCAAATGCAATAACGCAGAAAAATTAAGTTGTACATAATAAATTAAGATGGTTTTCTTTTAATATCTTAACACCTTACCTATGATGTTATAATTTCTATAAAACTCCGGGAAACAGATTAAATTTGTATTCCTTTTTCTTTGGCTTTTTGTCTTACCGCTGTAAGAATAAGTTCAACCTGTTCTTCAATAGTAACTTTTGATGTATCTATTTCTATTGCGTCCGGAGCTTTTTTAAGAGGGCTGATATCACGTGTTGAATCTATCAGGTCTCTTTTTATTATGGCTTCTCTCATTTCTTCAATTGAAACTTCAGAGCCTTTATCCTTAAATTCTTTTACTCTTCGCAAAGCCCGTTGTTCTACCGTTGCCGTAAGAAAAATTTTAACATCAGCTTCGGGGAATACTACTGTTGTAATGTCTCTGCCTTCCATTACGATGCCGTTTACATCGTTTTTCATCTGCTGCTGTTTGCTTACAAGTACTTTTCTAACTTCGCCAATTTTGCTTACGTTGCTAACATTCCTGTTTACATCAGCGCTTCTTATAGATTCAGTAACATCCTGTCCATTAATAATTACAACAGTACTGCCGTTAATAAATTTTAGTTTAATATCTGCTTCAGAAGCGAGCCGGGCTATTTTATCTTCATTATCTAAAATGTCCTGCTGCATTGCCAGAAGTGTAACTGCCCTGTACATAGCTCCTGTATCAATATACAGGTAACCTAGTTTTTGAGCAACCAATTTTGCGGAAGTGCTTTTACCGGAGCCTGCAGGCCCATCTATAGCTACTATAATGCTTTTGGACATAGTCTATTAAAATAAGCATTATAATATTATTTTACAATATCTGTAAAGCGGGCAAATTATAAGAAATTAAGCAAAAAACAGGTTTTCTATGAAATCTCTTCTCCGCCCATTTCATTTACAATAAAATCATCAAATGGATCATCCTGAGATTGTTTTGCCTTAACCTCGCGCTGTTCTTCCGGCTGGGAGCCGTGTTCTTCTTCTATCTGTGCCTCAGGTTCAGGCATTCTGATAAAACCTTCTGAAGTAAGGTGAAAAGTAAGTTTTTTACCAAAAAAATCAATAGCCTTTTTTGTAATATATTCCTGCTGGTGGCTTAACAGATCCTTTCCATGTGCATCATTGCATAATAAATGCAGTTTGTTGCCGTCCAGGCCCACCGGCTTAATACTTTTCATAAAAGGCCCCAAAATAAGCCCTTTTTCAGCATTTACCGAGTCAACAAACCCTTCCCATTTTTTTACTACAGAATCAAAATTAAATGATATATCTCCCGGGCTTGTTTGTAATGGAGTAGATATATGGTTTACAAGTACAGGCTTTGACTGGCCCTTATTATCGGCTGATGATGAATAAGAAATCTTCTGATTTGGTGCGTGCGAATTTTGTCTGCCGGCGGAACTTTGAGGTGAAGCACTTATATCTACTGGATTTCCTTCAACAATTGAAAGTATTTCTGAAAGGGTTGAAGTTTTTTCAAGCCCTATAAGATGGCTTAAAGCAATCTCAATTTTAAGCCTGTGATTTTGTGCAAAACGCAATTCCTGTTGGGTTTTATTAAGGAAATTTAAAAGCCTTAATATGTCGCCTTCTGAATAATTGCCTATATAACTCAGGTAACGATTTCTGTATACTTCTGCAGTTTCTACAAGATCAGTTTTCTGGGTCAATATTACAGTCATTATATTACGAAAATGCTCTGTAAGCCCATTCATGAAATCAATAAAATCCCATCCATTTTCATAAATAGATTTTGTGACATCAAAAACTGCTTTAAAATCCTTTGTCAGCACAGCATCAGAAATCCTGAAATAGATTTCATCATCAACAAGATTAAGCATTTTTGATACTGTTTCCGCATTTATCTTGTTTCCGCAGAAGGATACTATCTGGTCAAAAAAGCTTTCAGCATCACGCAGAGCGCCGTCAGCTTTTTTTGCTATAATAGTTAAAGTTTTATCATCTATTTCTATTTTTTCACTTTCAGCAATTTTTGAAAGTGTTGATTTTATAGTATCAAGCTGAATTCTTCTGAAATCAAACCGTTGGCACCTTGAAATAATGGTTAAAGGTACTTTATGGACATCAGTTGTCGCGAAAATAAAGATTGTATGAGCAGGAGGTTCTTCAAGTGTTTTAAGGAATGCGTTGAACGATTCCTTTGTTAACATGTGAACTTCATCTATGATGTATATCTTGTATTTACCTTTAGCCGGGGCATACTTAACAGACTCGCGTAAAGTCCTTATTTCATCAATACCGCGGTTTGAAGCGCCGTCTATTTCAATAATGTCAAGAGATTGAGTCGATGAAATAGAAAGGCACATTTCACATTCATTGCATGGCTCTGCATCTACAGGATTAAGGCAGTTGAGGGCTTTTGCAAAAATTCGTGCAGTAGTAGTCTTGCCAACGCCGCGCGGGCCGGTAAATAAGTAAGCATGTGCAATTCTGTTATTTTTTATAGCATTTTTTAAAGTTGCTGAAATATGCTCCTGTCCGGCAACATCCATAAACTTCTGAGGGCGCCATTTTCTGGCTGTAACAACAAATGCCATATTATAATTTTTCGCTTTCTGCTATAAAAGTCTGTAGCTTATAAATATTAGTTAAAACCTGTTAAAAAAACTCTTCTGCCAGAAATCTGCATAATTCTTCAAGATACTGCTGGTCAGTCTCATCATAAGCATCAATAAAAGTGCTGTCAAGGTCCAAAATCCCTATTAATCTGGATTCTTTCATAATTGGAACGGCAATCTCTGATTTGCTTTCAGAATCACATGCAACATGTCCGGGGAAATCTTCAACATCCGGTACAATTACAGTTTCTTCCATTATTGCAGCGGTACCGCAGACTCCTTTGCCTATTTCCAGGTTTGTGCACGCAACTTTCCCCTGGAAAGGGCCAAGGTAAAGCTTTTCACCGTCAAAAAGATAAATACCAACCCAGCTTATTTTATCAAACGCCTGTTTTAAAGCAGCAGTAAAATTGGAAAGATTTGATATTAATTCATCTTCCTTTGAAAGCAGAACTTTCACCTGTGGTATAAGTGATTTATACTTTTCTTCATTGGAAAGTTTCTTATCTACATAAATAGATTCTGTCATTTACGCTGCCTCTTTTTTGTATTGATAGTAGTTTTTTTCTTTTTAACTGCTCTTGTTTTTTTCTTTAAAGTAGGGAATACATACGGTATTGCATCTTCAATTTTCTCTATAGGAATTATCTTAAGGTTTTCTAATACTTTATCCTGAATTTCCTTTAAATCTATTTCATTTTCTTTTGGTATTAAAACTGTATGTATACCATTTCTTTTGGCAGCTATAAGTTTTTCATTTAATCCGCCTATTGGCAGTACATTTCCTCTTAAAGTAATTTCACCTGTCATTGCTACAAGGTTAGTTGCCGGTTTTCCGCTTATTGCCGACAAAATTGCCATTGCCATAGTTATTCCGGCAGAAGGCCCGTCTTTAGGTATTGCTCCTTCCGGTAGATGAATATGTATCTCTTTACCTTTAAAGAAATCCGGGTTTAAGCCCAGGTATTTTGCTTTTGAACGGACATAACTAAGAGCTGCCTGGGCAGATTCTTTCATTACGTTGCCCAACTGGCCGGTAAGTGTCAGTTTTTCAGAACCATTCATTATTGTAACGTCAACAGTAAGTATTTCACCGCCAACACTTGTCCATGCAAGCCCGGTAACGCTGCCGACCATCATTTCAGTGCTGTGGCGCTGATGGCGGTAACGTGGTACCTTTAAATATTCTTCAACTTTCTCTTCATCAACAACCAGTTTCGGAGCTTTGCCTTTTCCGTTTGATAAATCACGTAATACAATGTCTTTTGCAACTTTTCTGCACACAGAGGCAAGTTCTCTTTCAAGATTTCTTACCCCGGCTTCACGGGTATATTCAGAAATTATTTTTTTAATTGCTTCATCTTTAAACTCAACATGCTTGTCTCTTAGCCCGTGTGCTTCAAGCTGCTTGGGCAGAATATGCCTTTTTGCAATTTCTATTTTATCATATTCAAGGTACCCCGAAAGTTCTATAATTTCCATTCTGTCCTGTAAAGGCAGCGGTATATTATACCTTACATTTGCTGTAGTAATAAACATAACCTGTGAAAGGTCATAATCAACCTCAAGGTAATGGTCATTAAATGTATGATTCTGTTCAGGATCCAGTACCTCCAGCATGGCTGAAGAAGGATCACCCCTGAAGTCCATACTCATTTTGTCAATTTCATCCAGAAGCATAACAGGATTTATAGTACCGGCTTTTTTCATTGACTGGACAATCTTTCCGGGCATCGAACCAATATATGTCCTGCGGTGGCCCCTTATTTCTGCTTCATCACGTACACCTCCAAGGCTTATTCTTACGAATTGCCTGCCTAGAGCGCGTGCAATTGATTTTCCAAGTGAGGTTTTACCAACCCCGGGAGGTCCTACAAAACATAGTATCTGGCCACGCATCTGCTTAACAAGGTTAAGTACTGCAATATGCTCAATAATTCTATCTTTCGGTTTTTCAAGGCCAAAATGGTCCTCATCAAGGCAGTCTTTAACATGTTTAATATTAAGATTATCGTTAGTCTTTTTCGTCCAGGGAACATCAACCAGCCATTCCAGATAATTTCTGATAACAGTTGACTCAGGAGACATTGGCGGAGTCTTTTTAAGCTTGCCAAATTCTTCAAGAGCTTTTGTTTCTGCTTCTTTCGACATTTTTGCTTTTTTTATCTGGGTCTTCAGCTTAACAAATTCAGGTGAATTATCATCTTCATCGCCAAGCTCATCCTGCAAAATCTTTATTTGTTCCTGAATTATGAATTTTCTTTGTGTCTTGGCAATATTTTCCTGAACCTTATTATCTATCTCTTTTTCAATTTTAAGTATGTCAATTTCAGAATTAAGGATTTTTATTACTTCGTAATACTGGTCCTTTAATGAAAAATTCTGCAAAATTGACTGTTTTACTTCTATAAGCTGGTTTATGTTTGCAGCAACATAATATAACTTACGGTCAGGCTCTTCAATATTGTCAAAAGCAGTAACCGCTTCATTTGGAATATTTCTGCTTATTTTAACATAATCCTTAAACAACTGGGACATTTGTCTGACCATTGCGTTCATTTCATGGTCATTTTCCATTTCAGGAACAATTACTTCAATATTTCCCTCGAAGAATTCTTTCCTGTTTGTGAAATCTACTATTCGTCCCTGAAGTAATCCGTCAACAAGGATTTTCATAAGTCCATTGGGTAACTTCAATATCTGGACAATTTTGGCAACTGTTCCTTCAGCATAAATATCATCTTTTTTCGGGTCTTCTATATTTGACTTCTTTTGCGCAGAAAGGAATATGTATTTTGTATTTTCCAGAGCATAATTTGCTGCACGAATTGACTGTTCTCTGCCAACAAGTACAGGAAAAATCATATAAGGAAAAATTACAATATCTCTTAACGGCAAAATCGGTAAAACCGGTGGTATATTGTCAACAATTGACACATCGCTTGATGATAATGATTCTACTTCACCTTGCTTATTCAAAATCCGGGCTCCTTGTCCTGTGTTTTTTAATGCACCAATATACCAAATTCGGCATGGCTATTCAAGGAAGGAAAAAAATCTGGAATAAATACGGTACAACTAAAAAAAGACAGGTTTTCAAAAATTCTGGAAGACTATAAATAAAATAATAACACTATTGTTTCGAAGACCTGTACTCAACCAGCATTCCTGTCCATGCAAATAACATTTGAATAGTTATTGAATATATTTAATAACTGCTTCATCATTTCAAGGCAGCTTTAGAAATTTTTTTAGATCTATGATAACCCTGAAATAATGGTAAAAATAAACTGTAATTATACTGATGTATAATTGAATGATAATATGTAAGTTCACGGAAAGGAAAAGCTTCATAGATAAATAAGGGAGAACCTCATGAAAGCTGTTGTAACTATTCTTATAGTTAATATAATATATTTTACCTCACTTAACTGCAACACAACAGACCCTGGGGAAGATAATAGTGGGAAAGATACAACAAGCCAGAACTTTACATTTG